>Ga0164241_10000190_pt1 | contig 147318 bp, 123 predicted proteins | sample OricomyardsoilBY_FD_108780 | JGI IMG/M metagenome (GOLD analysis project Ga0164241, IMG submission 108780) | Backyard soil microbial communities from Emeryville, California, USA - Original compost - Back yard soil (BY) | ecosystem: Environmental > Terrestrial > Soil > Unclassified | place... | reverse complement strand
CATTCGTGGGTTCGATTCCCATCAGTCGCCCCATTTTTATTTTAAAAATTACAAATAATCTAATGGATACTTACATATAATTAAGTAAGAATTCGATGGGCTATAGCCAAGCGGTAAGGCAACGGACTTTGACTCCGTCATGCGCTGGTTCGAATCCAGCTAGCCCAGCCATTTTTGCGGAAGTAGTTCAGTGGTAGAATACAACCTTGCCAAGGTTGGGGTCGCGGGTTCGAATCCCGTCTTCCGCTCCAATAAAATTTTATATGGCGGCATAGCCAAGTGGTAAGGCAGAGGTCTGCAAAACCTTTATCACCGGTTCAAATCCGGTTGCCGCCTTTTCTTTTGTGCCGATGTGGCGGAATTGGCAGACGCGCACGACTCAAAATCGTGTTCCTTCGGGAGTGTCGGTTCGACCCCGACCATCGGTATCATGAACGGCGTAAAAAAGCTCTATACAATTAGTATAGAGCTTTTTTGTTTTCTTTTCATGACATGACAAAATAAGTAGAAAAAGTATTGTATATACAATATTTCTTTCGAGTACTCTAGAGAGAATTTCTCCACCCCGGTGACATGAAGTTAAATCCGATACCACCAGTAGATATTAGTACACTATCAACGGTTAAGTTTGTAACCTCTAAAAACTTCTTTTCAAACCCTTCTCTGTTGTACTTATACATAGTTGAGTGGCACGCCCACATATGCGTTGAAGTACTTAACCAGTCCCCTAAATCTTTTAATTCAGGGAACGACTCAAATTGAATTGGTTCATCTAATTTCATGAATCTCACTTGATAGATAGTTGGGTTTAACTTTTCTTCTATCCCTTTAAGACTATGTGCTTTTTTCTCATTTGAATGTGTCATAATTCTCCCTCTCTCTTTTCTTCAAATTTTTCCCTATTTTTATTATACAGCAATAGAAAGTAATTATGGGAATATTATGGAAATAGGTGTCAGCAATATAAAAAGACTCTAACAGAAATGTTAGAGTCTTTTTGTTAAATTATACTATGTGCTTCTAAAATTCGTAATAAACGTAGGAATTCATGTATAATATAACTTGTCGAAAGAACAAAATGATAGTGATTTATATTATGTCTGTAATATGAATCAAAAATGAACTTTTTATATTTCTTTTAAAAATGTGTTGAACACACATTATATTTCATATTAATATTTTTATGTAGATTTAAAACGGGAAAGAGAGTGGAAAGTATGGGCCGTAAATGGAACAATATTAAAGACAAAAAAGCATCAAAAGATGCAAATACAAGCCGTATATACGCGAAATTTGGGCGTGAAATTTATGTGGCAGCAAAACAAGGCGAGCCAGATCCAGAATCAAACCAAGCGCTAAGAGTTGTATTAGAGCGTGCGAAAACATACAATGTTCCAAGAACAATTATTGATCGTGCAGTTGAAAAAGCAAAAGGCGGTTCAGAAGAAAATTATGACGAGCTTCGTTATGAAGGATTCGGACCAAATGGAGCTATGGTTATTGTAGATACACTTACAAATAACGTAAACCGTACTGCAGCAGATGTACGAGCTGCATTTAGCAAAAATAGTGGTAATATGGGTGTGAACGGTTCTGTAGCTTACATGTTTGATGCGACAGCTGTTATCGGCCTTGAAGGTAAAACATCAGATGAAGTTCTTGAAATTTTAATGGAAGCAGATGTAGATGCACGTGACATTCTAGAAGAAGAAGATTCTGTTATCGTGTATGCTGAACCAGATCAATTCCATGCAGTACAATCTGCACTTAAAGGTGCTGGCGTTGAGGAGTTTACAGTTGCAGAATTAACAATGCTTGCACAAAGTGATGTAACACTTCCTGAAGATGCTCAAGCACAATTTGAGAAAATGGTTGATGCATTAGAAGATTTAGAAGATGTTCAACAAGTTTATCACAACGTAGACTTAGGAGAGTAATACGATAGAAGACCTTTTTCGCTTAGCGGATAGGGTCTTTTTTTATGAAGTTAATTAAGGTGATGAAGTATTAAAGGTATTTTGTTGTAGGTAGTGAATATGATTATAGGGATATATAAAATATTCATTATTTCTAGGAGGCTTAATATGGAACATAAGACACCAAAGCATATAGTTGCTGTAGCAGGTTATTTAACAAATGAAAAAAATGAAGTGTTATTAACAAAAGTGCACTGGCGAGCTGATACGTGGGAGTTGCCAGGAGGACAGGTAGAAGAAGGCGAAGCGCTCGATCAAGCTGTCTGTAGGGAAATAAAAGAGGAAACAGGGTTAACGGTGAAGCCTATCGGAATTACAGGGGTTTATTATAATACCTCTATGCATATTCTAGCTGTTGTTTTTAAAGTAGCATATATAAGTGGTGAAATAAAAACTCAACCTGAAGAGATACAAGAGGCTAAATTTGTTGATTTAAATGAAGAGAACATAGATGAGTATATAACGCGTCCTCATATGAAATCCAGAACGCTTGATGCAATGAGTGCAACACATTTTATTCCGTATGAAACGTGGGAAGTACAGCCATATAATTTAATAGGAAGATTGTAAAGAAAAGAGTAGCCGATTTGAGATACATTCGAATCACTACTCTTTTTTGTATACTGTTTAAGAAAAAGGTCAAAATAATAATAGCACTAGTATTGATTTGCAGAACGTTTGTTCTGTATAATAAATCTATATGTTATATACATTTAGATTACTAGATAGTCAAAAGTATATATATTTGTAGATGATATAATTAAAGTGTAAAGTGAAAATATAATAGTCTTAAGGGTTTCTCTTTTATTGGTTATTCGTGCTTTAACATAACCTATATTCAATATTTCAGATGAATAGTAGATAAAAAAATACTGTGATACAATACTTTTTTATCCCACTATTTGCTGGGCAGTAAGCCTGATTGATGAGGGCTCATTAAAGTTTCACTTTATACCTTACAATGATGTAAGGTACGTGTAAGAGAAATCGATGGGATATTTTTTTACAACAATGTATTCTTAAAGTAAGAGTTATATGCTGTGTGGAAAAGAGGTGTTCAAGATGAAAGAACGAGTATTATCTAGGGTGAACTATCATCAAAAAGTTGCATTAAATCCAATGACTAAACTTTTTTATAAAGCCATTATATTATTATTATTGTTAAGTTGTACGTTATTATTCATTGGAAATGTAATGATTGAGAAAAGTGATATTAGTAAATTACATGTACCGGCTAAGTTAGAGGTGCCAGAATCATTAACACATGCATTTATTGCGACAGAAGATAAAAGATTTTATCATCATAACGGTTTAGATTATATAGCAATTATTAGGGCCTCAGTTGAGAATATAAAGGCTGGTGGTGTCGTGCAAGGAGGAAGCACGATTACACAACAGCTATCTAAAAATGCCTTTTTAACAAATGAACGTACATTTTCTCGTAAGTGGAAAGAGATTTTTTATACGAAAAAAATTGAACGCACATTTACGAAGGATGAAATTTTAAAATTATATGTAAGTAATATTTATTATGGAGAAGGAGCGTGGGGAATTGAAAAAGCAGCAAACCTTTACTTCGGTAAAAAGGTGAACCAATTAACGTTGGCTGAAAGTGCAATGATGGCTGCTGTAGTAAAAGCACCTGCTTATTACTCACCTGCACAAAATTATGATAAAGCAGTAGAGAGACGAAATGTCGTTTTGAGACTAATGGAGAAAGAAGGCTATATAAGCCATGATGAGTATGTTCAAGCAGTTAGTGAGAAATTGGTAATTCGTCATGATATAAAGATAGAGCAGTCGATGTTAAATAGCGCGCGTAAAAAAGCAGTAAGTTAAGAGAAGTTCCTACAGAGGAGCTTCTTTTTTTGAATAAATTGTGACAAATTGTGACACAATATCGTCACAATTATTGTGTTTTTGTAATTTATGTGAGCGTGTTCATTGCGTGACGTATATAAGTGTTGATATTATGTGTATTGTGTACAATGCTGTATACAGAATATGAATTTAAAGAGGAATGTATATGAAATCAAATAAACTCATGGCTCTTGGTATAGTTTTTTCTATCGCAGTATTGATTGTAATTGGAACAATTGCGTATAGCATCATAAATGACAAAAAAGATAAAGGGAATGAGATGTTTGCTTATTCTACGCAACAATCTTTAGGGAAAGATGATGCTCCAGTTAAGGTAGTTGAATTTGGAGACTTTAAATGTCCTGCTTGTCGTACTTGGGATGTAACAGTATTACCTCGATTAAAAGAAGAGTATATTGATAAAGGCAAAGTGCAGTTATATTTTATTAACTTCCCATTTATCGGAAAAGACTCGGATTTAGGTGCAGCAGCTGGTGAAGCAATTTATAAACAAGATAAAGATTCATTCTGGATTTTCTATGATGAGATTTATCAAAATCAAAAGAAAGATACGGAAGAATGGATTACAGAAGATTTGCTTCTTAGCATTGTGAAAGAGAAACTGCCGAAAGTTGATGTAGAGCAATTTAAGAAAGATTTACACAGTAAAGACATTAAAGAAAAAGTACGTAAAGACTCAGATCGTGCTCAAAAATTAAAAGTTCAAGGTGCTCCTTCAGTATATGTAAACGGAAATCTTGCAAATCCTGATTTTGATAGTATGAAGAAGGCAATTGATAAAGAATTGAAAAAGTGATGAGGTTTCTCATCACTTTTTCGACTTTTTTCGATAAAATTCTTGCCTCTACTTTTTTTACATGCTATACTACTTTACATAAGTTATTCTAATATCTTATATGTAATTCATATTTGCGGGTGTAGTTTAGTGGTAAAACAAGAGCCTTCCAAGCTCTGGTCGAGAGTTCGATTCTCTTCACCCGCTCCAAATTTTATTAAATGTTTTTCTATAAATTGTGATCAACGCAGTGTTTCGTTTCCGAGATAAACGAGGCATTGCGTTTTTTAATGTTTGAAAAACCTAATTACATGCGAAAATAGAAGTAAATAATAGTATTCCAAAAGTGAATTACTAACCAATAGAGTCGTTACATAAGGGATGGATTCATCTGAGGAGGCGATTAAGAGTGGATTTTGAACAATTAAAGCAAGATGTAATTGCGTATAGTAAAACAATTGGCATAGATAAAATAGGCTTTGCGAGTGCTTCTCCTTTTGAGGAATTAAAGCAGCGCTTAATCCAGCAACAACAATTAAATTATCAATCTGGATTTGAAGAGCCTGATATAGAGAAGAGAACGAATCCGCAACTGTTATTACCGGGTGCTAAATCAATTATTGCGATTGCTTTAGCATATCCTTCAAAATTAAAAAATGCACCATTAAGTAAGCGTGGAGAACGCCGTGGGATTTTTTGTCGTGCTTCTTGGGGACAAGATTATCATCTTGTTTTACGAGATCGTTTGCAAAAATTAGAAGCATATTTAATTGAAAAACTTCCGGATATAGAAGTGAAGTCCATGGTTGATACAGGTGAATTAAGTGATCGAGCTGTATCAGAGCGTGCAGGCATTGGATGGAGCGGTAAAAACTGCTCTATTATTACACCTGAATTTGGTTCGTACGTATACTTAGGGGAAATGATTACAAATGTTCCATTCCCGCCAGATAAGCCGATAGAAGATCAATGCGGGGGCTGTACGAAATGTATCGATATTTGTCCTACCGGTGCTTTAATACAGGGGGGACAGTTAGATTCGAAGAAGTGCATTGCGTTTTTAACACAGACGAAAGGATTCCTACCTGAAGAATATCGCGATAAAATAGGAAATCGTATATATGGATGTGATACGTGTCAGACTGTTTGCCCGAAAAACAAAGGAATGGATTTTCATAATCATCCTGAGATGGAGCCGGATCCTGAGCTAATTAAACCATTATTAACGCCACTTTTAACAATTAGTAATCGTGATTTTAAAGAGAAATATGGGATTATGTCAGGGTCATGGAGAGGGAAAAAGCCACTGCAAAGAAATGCGATTTTAGCATTAGCACATTTTAAAGAAGCATCGGCAATTCCTGATTTAATTGGTGTTATGAAAGATGACCCAAGACCAGTACTACGCGGAACGGCAGCATGGGCACTTGGGAAAATTGGCGGAGATGGAGTAGGCGAAGCGATTGAGAAAGCGATGGAACGTGAGAAAGATGAAGAAGTGCTTCATGAAATGAATCGCGGGCTTGAATTGTTAGCACAGAAAAAAGAGTAGATAATATTTCCCTTTTTCATATTGTAATATGGGAGGGAGACAGAATGGTTGTAAAAACGAAGATTGAAAACCAAGTACAACAATTTTTAGCATATATAACGGAGAAAAGAACGAATGTGGATGGTATTGCTGAGGATTTACTACAAATGGCACTGAGAAAGAAACAATTGTTTCAAAGACGTAGTGCACATATAGTGAAAGCAACTGCGGATGTTTCTTTCATTAGACAATTAAATAGTAATGACCATCAAGAAATTGATTATCAAATACATTTTAAATATTTAATTAAGCATAAAGAATTATTTTATATTGAAGAGGAACAATTAAAACGAAGAGTTTGTTTAAATAATAGTCGGATTATAGGCGATTATGCTATTGAAGTGTCAGAAGAAATTAGAATGGGTGAGACATTAGAAAGGGAAATTACGAAAGAGAAGTACGGTTCTTATCAGTATAATCGTTTAGAGGCAGTGAAATATGCAGAGCGTTGGTGGGATGACCGAAATCCTATGTATCGTAATTTCCCTGATAATTGTACGAATTTCATTTCTCAATGTCTTCATACTGGAGAAGTACCTATGAGCGGGTATCCTAATATTCGTAAAGGATGGTGGCAAAGGGAGAATCAGTGGAGCTGGAGCTGGGCTGTTGCACATTCTTTTTATTGGTATTTGTCAGGTGCTACAACAGGACTTCGAGCAGAGGCGGTAGAGAGGCCAGAAGAACTTATTCTTGGAGATGTCATTGCTTATGATTTCGAGGATGACGGAAGATGGAATCATACGACGATTGTAGTAGCAAAAGATGCAGATGGTATGCCGCTTGTAAATGCACATTCAGCGAATAGCCGTCGACGTTATTGGAACTATGAAGACTCTAGTAAATATACACCACAAATGAAATATAAATTCTTTCATATTATTAATGGGTAGAGATTTTTCGCTCAAGTGGTATAATACGTAGTAGACAAAAAACAGAGGTGAATATCGCGTGGGAGTACATGTTGTTTTATATCAGCCAGAAATTCCAGCAAATACAGGGAATATTGCTCGTACTTGTGCAGCAACTGGAACAGAATTACATTTGATTAGACCGCTTGGATTTTCAACGGATGATAAAATGTTAAAGCGTGCAGGATTAGATTATTGGCAGCACGTAAAAATTACGTATTATGATTCAATTGAAGAATTTTATGAAAAAAATAAAGACGGTGAATTCTTCTATTTAACAAAGTATGGCGAGAAAGCTCATACAGCGTTTGACTATAGCAAGCGCGAGAAGGATTACTATTTTGTATTTGGAAGAGAAACAAACGGCTTACCAGCTAATGTAATCGAAGAAAACTTTGATCATTGTTTACGTATTCCAATGACAGATAAAGTACGTTCATTAAATTTATCTAATACAGCAGCAATTTTAATTTATGAAGCGTTCCGTCAACAAAATTACCCTGGATTAGATTTAGAAATCGTTTATTAAAAGTCGCCATATGGCGACTTTTTTTTATAAAATAAAAATAATATATAATCATACATTTAAAAGAGAGGACATAATCATATAGAATGGGATATATGATTAAAAATAGATAAGACGGGTTGAGATAAATATGAAGGAAGAATATAGTAATCAAAATACCTTTTTAAGTATGATAGATATGGATTTAATTAGACAAGGATTATTACATGCTATTCAAGATTTAGTATTCATATTGAAAGTTATTGATAATGAAACGTTTCAATATATGTATGTGAATAAAATAGGAATGGATTATGCTAGGTTAAGCGAAGAGTGCTATGGAAAAACTTTTGCAGAAGTATTACCAAAAGATATAGCGGGGATATTGCAAAGGCAATATGCAAAAGTAGTGAGAGAAGCGAAAGCACATACCTTTTGTGATGTAGTCAATTTACCAAAAGGTGAGATACATTATGAATCTTCACTTAATCCTGTCTGCGACGAAGAAGGAATATGTCAATTTGTTATTTGTATTACAAGAGATATTACAGCTCAAATTGAGGAGAAGACAGAGATAGAGGAAAAACAAATGTTATTTAAGTCGTTACTGGAATATAATAATGACTCAATTATATCTATAGATTCTATAGGGAGAGTTACATATGCAAATCCGGCAACGTATGAAATATTTGGATACCGGTATGAGGAATTAAATAATAAATTTATTTTTGAATTCATTAATAAAGAATATGAAAAAGATTTTCAAATTATATTTAAGGGATCGATGCAAGGAAAAGCAAAACAAATTGTTTCAAAGAAATATGTTCATAAAGAAGGGTACGAGCTATATATTTCTTTGAGAACTATCCCGATTATTGTGAACGGTGAAATTGTTGGGATTTATATTGTTACGAGAGATGTTACAAGGCAAGTATTAAACGAAATGCGAACAGAATATTTAGCTTACTATGACCAGTTAACGGGATTAATGAATAGAATTTCATGTACAAATAAGTTAAATACTTTTTTAAATGAGAGTGTAAATTTTGCACTTGTATTTATAGATTTAGATGAGTTTCATCGTATTAATGATACATTTGGTCATAAAGAGGGAGATAAAGTATTACAAAAAGTTACAGAATGTTTAAGCAATCTAAAAATAGAAGATATGCACTTATTTAGAGAACACGATGATCAATTTGTTATGTTGATAGAAAATATAACGAAAGAATATGTAGAGGAAGTTGCAAAAAGCATACTGAAAAATATTAGTGAATATTTTGTAATCGAAGAAGAAGATGTATATTTAAGTGCGTCAATTGGAATTGTAATGGCTCCAGCAGATGGAGAAGATGAAAAAATACTATTTCAGAGAGTCGATGCTGCTTTAGAAAAAGCAAAAGAAAAAGGAAAAGGACATTATCATTTTTATTGTAGTGGATTAGACTGTGAGCGTGAACAAAGGTTTATAATAGAAAACCAGTTACATCGTGCTATAGAAAAAAATGAATTTTTTTTATATTATCAGCCACAAATTAATATTGAAACGAAAAAAATAGCTAGTATGGAAGCTTTAATAAGGTGGGAGAATAAGGAATTAGGATTTGTTTCTCCAAACCAATTTATTCCGTTGGCAGAAAGAACAGGATTTATTATTAAGCTGGATGAATGGGTAGTAAATCAAGTGTGTCAGCAATTGCACGAATGGTTAAATAAAGGGTATGATGTAGTCCCAATTGCAGTTAATATTTCAGCTAGACACTTTCGTTCTATTACATTAATAGAGATGATTACACGGGCTTTAAATAAGTACAATGTACCAACTCATTTATTAGCGATAGAGGTTACAGAAGGAGCTCTTATACATAAAGATATATCGAAGAGAGTGTTACTACAATTAAAAGAGCAAAATTTAAAGATTCATTTAGATGATTTTGGAACAGGCTATTCATCTTTAAGTTATTTAAAAACATATCCAATTGATACTTTAAAAATTGATCGTTCTTTTATGGAAGGTATACATATAGATGAACGTGATACGAATATTACAGCTGCAATTATTCATTTAGCTCATACTTTAGAATTGAATGTAATTGCAGAAGGAGTAGAAAAAAAGGAGCAAATACAGTTTTTGAAAGAAAAGAATGTGAAGCTTGTACAAGGTTATTATTATAGCCGACCACTATCCAAATATGATATGGAAAATATGTATTATAAATAAAAAAATGATGTGCTAAAAGCACATCATTTTTTATGTGTACCTGGTTTGTCATTGTAACCGGATGTAAAAATAGCTGTAAGAAATGTGAGTGATACACCTAAAATTAATAATAATTTCATACTAATATCCTCCTTACTTTTTTCGGTTCATGAGTTTTATTTATTACCCAAAATGTATGTAAGGTTCTTAGAAGAAAAGAATTTATTTATAATGAATAGCAGTGTAAAAACGTTAATACCTATATTATACAGAATTTTCTTTGAATTTTGGAGAGAATTTTAGTGTGCTATTATATATTTCGTTTTGATTTAAAGAATGTTTAAGGACATCCTAGCATACCTTTTATAATAATCCGATTGAACAAGGAGATGGGGGAGGAGCTATAATGGATATTCTAAAAAAGATTGAACAGCATCGAGCAGCAGAAGAACGTTTACAATGGGAAGGTACGTTTGCGGAGTATTTGGAGCTTGTGAAAGAAAGACCATGGGTGGCTCAAACAGCACACTCTCGCATTTACAATATGATAAAAGATGCTGGAATTGAAGAAGTTGATGGTAGAAGAAAGTATAACTTCTTTAGTAATCAGCTCTTTGGATTAGAGGATGCTCTAGAACGTCTTGTAGAGGAATATTTTCATCCATCTGCAAAACGATTAGATGTTAGAAAAAGAATTTTATTATTAATGGGTCCTGTTAGTGGAGGGAAATCAACGTTAGTTACAATGTTGAAACGAGGATTAGAAACATATTCAAGAACCGATCGCGGAGCAATTTTTGCAATTAAAGGATGCCCAATGCACGAGGATCCACTGCATTTAATTCCACATCATTTACGAGATGATTTCTTTGATGAGTATGGGGTTAGAATTGAAGGGAATTTATCACCACTAAATGTCATGCGTTTAGAGCAAGAATACGGATCAAGAATTGAGGATGTAGTTGTAGAGCGTATTTTCTTCTCTGAAGATCGCCGTACAGGGATTGGTACATTTAGCCCGTCTGATCCAAAATCACAGGATATTGCAGATTTAACAGGTAGTCTGGACTTTTCTACGATTGCAGAATATGGTTCAGAATCAGATCCGCGTGCGTATCGATTTGATGGAGAATTAAATAAGGCAAACCGAGGAATGATGGAGTTCCAAGAGATGTTAAAATGCGATGAGAAGTTTTTATGGCACTTATTATCACTTACGCAAGAAGGGAATTTCAAAGCGGGAAGATTTGCGCTTATTTCAGCAGATGAATTAATTGTAGCGCATACGAATGAAACAGAGTATCGCTCATTTATAGCAAATAAGAAAAATGAAGCATTGCACTCAAGAATTATTGTAATGCCAGTTCCTTATAATTTACGAGTAAGTGAAGAAGAACATATTTATGAAAAAATGATTCGTGAAAGTGATGTATCGAATGTTCACATTGCACCACACACACTTCGCGTTGCAGCAATGTTCACTATTTTAACTCGTTTAAAAGATCCGAAGCGTCCGGATATTGATTTAATTAAAAAGATGCGTTTGTATGATGGAGAAACGGTAGAAGGTTATAATGCGATTGATGTAGAAGAATTACAACGCGAATATCAAGATGAAGGTATGAAGGGTATTGATCCTCGTTATGTCATTAACCGAATTTCGTCTACAATCATTCGAAAAGAGGTACCATCTATTAACGCGTTAGATGTACTTAGATCTTTAAAAGATGGGCTAGATCAGCATCCATCCATTAGTAATGAAGACCGTGAACGTTACATGAATTTCATCTCATTAGCGAGAAAAGAATACGATGAAATCGCGAAGAAAGAAGTACAAAAAGCGTTTGTTTATTCATATGAAGAATCAGCTAAGACGCTTATGGATAATTACTTAGATAACGTCGAGGCGTACTGCAATAAATCGAAATTACGTGATCCGTTAACAGGAGAAGAAATGAGTCCAGATGAAAAATTAATGCGCTCAATTGAAGAGCAAATTGGAATTTCAGAAAATGCTAAGAAAGCGTTCCGTGAAGAGATTTTAATTCGCATTTCTGCTTATGCCCGTAAAGGAAAACGCTTTGATTATAATTCACATGAACGTCTTCGTGAAGCGATTCAGAAAAAACTATTTGCTGATTTAAAAGATATAGTGAAAATTACAACATCAACGAAAACGCCGGACGAAAATCAGCTTAAGAAAATCAATGATGTTGTTGCGCGTTTAATTGATGAGCATGGCTATAATTCTTCTTCAGCAAATGAATTACTACGCTATGTAGGTAGCTTGTTAAACAGATAGTTTGATAACAAAACGCTGTCTCTTGTATTTTGCGGGACAGCGTTTTATTATCCGTTCATATGTGTATAAAGTGTCATACCTTGTCCAAATGTAATAAATTAAGATGCAATTTTATGAATTTATTGTCAATTATTTTTACAATATGCATATGATAGAGTAACCAACCATTCATACGAAAAAAGCCAACACAATACAATATGTTGCAAAGTAAAAATATGTGCAACAATGCATTGTGTTTCTTTCTTATCAGTGGCTGAATATTTCTTTCTATTATGTGAGTGGCAAAATTTTGTTTGGGATGCTCGGGGTATTGTATGAAAAACGTTATAAATGTTTATGGGATGATTTTCTGTGGGCAGTTACCTTTCAAACATTCTAGCTTGCACATTACAGAACAAAATTTATAGATTGCTGTTCATACAGGAAGACAATTACAGTAAGGAGGGAAAGGAATGGGCGAAGAAAATCAACCAAATTATACGATTTCACAGGAAAACTGGTCCCTCCATCGCAAAGGATATGACGACCAACAGCGCCATCAAGAAAAAGTACAAGAGGCAATTAAGAATAATTTACCCGATCTTGTAACAGAAGAAAGTATAGTTATGTCTAATGGCAAGGATGTTGTAAAAATACCAATTCGTTCTCTAGATGAATATAAGATTAGATACAATTATGATAAAAATAAACATGTTGGGCAAGGAAACGGTGACAGCAAAGTTGGTGATGTCGTTGCGAGAGATGGATCAGGTGGTCAAAAACAAAAAGGGCCAGGAAAAGGGCAAGGAGCAGGAGATGCAGCTGGGGAAGATTACTATGAAGCTGAAGTCTCTATTTTAGAATTAGAGCAAGCGTTTTTCAGAGAGTTAGAACTGCCTAATTTAAAGAGAAAAGAAATGGATGAAAACCGGATTGAACATGTTGAATTTAATGACATTAGAAAAACAGGATTATGGGGAAATATCGATAAGAAACGAACAATGATATCCGCATATAAACGAAATGCAATGAGTGGTAAAGCATCTTTTCATCCAATTCACCAAGAAGACTTAAAGTTCCGCACTTGGAATGAAGTATTAAAGCCAGATTCAAAAGCTGTTGTATTAGCGATGATGGATACGAGTGGATCGATGGGAATATGGGAGAAATATATGGCACGTAGCTTCTTTTTCTGGATGACAAGATTTTTACGCACAAAGTATGAAACAGTAGATATTGAATTTATTGCCCATCATACGGAGGCAAAAGTAGTTCCAGAGGAAGAGTTTTTCTCAAAAGGAGAAAGTGGCGGAACGATTTGTTCTTCTGTATACAAAAAAGCACTCGAACTTATCGATAATAAATATTCACCAGACCGCTATAATATTTATCCATTCCATTTTTCAGATGGTGATAATTTAACATCAGATAATGCTAGATGTGTAAAACTTGTTGAAGAGCTAATGAAGAAGTGTAATATGTTTGGGTATGGGGAAGTGAATCAGTATAACCGCCATAGTACACTCATGTCAGCCTATAAAAATATTAAAGATGAAAACTTTAGATACTATATTTTAAAGCAGAAAGCAGACGTATTTCATGCGATGAAAAGCTTTTTTAGAGAAGAATCAGGTGAGAAAATGGCATAACCTCTTTTAAAGAGGTTCTTTTTTTGTAAACTTTTTATTTTTCTAGTTGACAATGATAATGAAAATCATTATCATTTATTCGAGAAATGATTACATTTCGAATTATATATTTTGAAGGAGATGTAAAATTGAAACAAAATAAAAGAAAACGTATAAATGCAATGATTATAGCGGCGGCGTTATCACTTCCGTTTGCTGTTTATTCAACACCTGCTTTAGCGGCAGTAGCAAGTGAGGCGAATAAAACGGGACAAGGTTTAGAAGATGGTACATATGACGCTGTTATTAAAGCGTATAAAGATAAAACAAATGAAGAGTCTATGGCAGCTGTTTATATAAAGGATCCGAAATTAACAAGTGAGAATGGAAAGAAAATTGTAACAGCAACGTTAAGTGATAGTGATTTCTTTCAATACTTGAAGACAGAGGATATTCACACTCCAGGTGTGTTTCATGATGTAAAGGTCATATCAGAAGACAAAAAGAAAAATGGGACGAAGGTTATTCAATTTGAAGTTGGAGAATTAGGAAAAAGATACAATATGCAAATGCATATTTATATTCCAACGATGGCCTATGACAATAAGTATCAAGTACAGTTTGAAGTAAATACATTGAATTTAGAGAACAATGTTCCAGAAAAACAAAAGGAAAATAAAGAGGATAAAGTGGATCAACAAGATGAAATTGGAAATGTAATAGTAGATAAGCAACTACAAAGGCATATTAATAAATATAATTTAAATAGAGAAAATCTAGATACCCCAATAACTAAGGAAGATTTATTAAAAGTTAAATCCTTAATAGTCGTTGAAGCTAAAAGTAAAGGAATAAAAGACGTAAGTGGTCTAGAATATATGACGAACTTAGAAAACTTAACGTTGGAAGAAGTTAAGTTAAAAAATATAAAATTTATCTCGGACTTGAGACAATTGAAATCATTAAGTATAACCTATGGTGAACTTGAAGATATTGGACCTTTGGCTAAGTTAGAGCATATTGAGTTTTTAACTTTGAGAAACAATAAAATCTCAGATTTAAGCCCATTAAGCCAAATGAAGAAGATTAAAATGCTAGATTTAAATAGTAATTATATAAAAGATATTAAACCATTATTTACAGTGAAATCTTTAAGGACTTTGACTGTAGCAAATAATCAAATTAGTAATACAGGTCTTGAAGGAGTTCACCAATTAAAGAATTTAAAGACATTTGAAATAAGCAATAATGGATTGAGCAATGTTGAACATATTAATGGAATGAATAAATTAATTGAATTAGGGCTTTCCAAAAATGAATTAGTAGATCTTACGCCATTATCAAAATTGTCAGGGTTACAGAAATTAAATCTAGAAGAAAACTATATTTCAGATATAACGCCACTTAGTCAATTAACAGGTTTATATGATTTAAAACTAGGTTCAAATGAAATTCGTGATGTTAGACCAGTTCAAGAACTAGGAAAAAGAATGTATATCGATATTCAAAGACAAAAAATTTTTTTAGATGATGTAGAAAAGGATAAGGAAGTTAAAATACCTATCTATAATTTACAAGGAGAGCCACTTGATACTATTCAATTGAAGAGTGAAGATGGGATCGTTAATAATGGTTCTGTTAAATGGGGGACTACTGGTGAAAAAACATACGAATTTACGTTGGATATAAAGCCAGAAGAGAACCGTATTAAGTTTAATGGAACAGTAATTCAAAATGTTGTTGAAAGATTAGACGAAATCAAGGAAACAATAAAAGAGGATAATGAACAAAAGGAAAATGTAATTCTCGATAAAACTTTACAACAACATATTAATAAAAAGAATTTAGGTAGAGAGAATTTAAACGCTCCTATTACAAAAGAAGATTTATTACAGATCAAAAAATTAGAGATACCTAAAGAAAAAGGAAATGAGATAGAAAATATAACAGGTTTAGAGTACATGACGAACTTAGAAAACCTCACTTTAGAAGGAGTAGGCCTGAAAAATATTGAGTTCATCTCAAACTTGAAACAATTGAATAATGTGAATGTATCTCATAATCAAATTGAAGATATAACACCACTATCTTCATTGGAAAATTTACAGTGGTTAAATCTTGCGGACAATCATATTAAAGATGTAACGGTTATTGGTTCCATGCTAAACTTATTTAGCTTAAATCTAGCTGGGAATGAGATTCGTGATGTCAGGCCGTTAATACAATTAGGGCAGTGGTTTACAATTGATGTTGGAAGACAAAATATCATTTTAAATGATGCAAAAATAAACGAAGAAATTCAAGTTCCTGTATATGATTTAGAAGGAGAAAGTATTGAAAATATTCAATTGACAAGTGAGGGAGGGACGTTTAATAACGGAGTAATAAAATGGAATACCCCAGGTGAAAAGGTGTATAAATTTGATTTAGATTCTGATGAAATTAGCATAAGGTTTAACGGAACAGTTATACAGAATATAGTGGAAAAAGAAGAAGTGAAAGAACCAACAAAAGAAGGTGAAGAAACAAAAGAAGAAGTGAAAGAACCAACAAAAGAAGTTGAAGGATCGAAAGAAGAAGTAAAAGAACCAACAAAAGAAGTTGAAGAAACAAAAGAAGAAGTGAAAGAACCAACAAAAGAAGTTGAAGGATCGAAAGAAGAAGTGAAAGAACCGGTAAAAGAAGTTGAAGAAACAAAAGAAGAAGTGAAAGAACCGGCAAAAGAAGTTGAAGAGCCAAAAGAAGAAGTGGACGAGCTAACAACAGGAGTTGAAGAGTCGAAAGCGGAGGGGAAAGAAACAGGAAAAGAAATTGAAGGTTCAAAAGAAGCAGTAAATCCATCCGAAGTAGTCCAAGAACAAAACATGAATCATCAAGTTGTGAAAGAAAATAAACCAGTTGCTAATAAACAGGAAGAAAGTAAGAAATCATTAGGAGCAACAGGGGGACAAGCGAATACATCAAAGTTACTTTCAGGCGTAGCATTAGTTCTTTCAGCACTGAGTATGTTTGTATTTAGAAAGAGATTATTTAAGAAGTAAATAACGTGTTATCTTATTATATTGTAAAATAATTGTATGAGTTTTTGAGAAGACATTATCATGGCAGTTTCATTTTGAAATAGGCTTATGATAATGTCTTTTTTAAGGAGGATATAAATGGAAAAGGTGTCGGAGAGCGGTTATTACAAGTTGCAATTCAGTATATTTTCTCCTTCCAAGGGATGAGAGAGATAGTACTATGTTTGAATACGAATAATGCTCGTGTGATGAAATTGTGCAAGAAAGTAGATTTTGAGGAAAAAGCATGTTTACAACACTATATAATAGAGTGAAAAACCCATTCATATGAAAATGATATTTCATACGAATGGGTTTTATTACGGATTTAGAAGTGATTTGAGGCGCCAATCGTTACATAACCTTTTTTATTTTTTTCGGCACTTCTTTCGTTTGCAAATTAACATCTTCTTTTCGTAGCTCTTTAAAGAGTGAAGTAACCATAAGAACGACTACAATAGAAAATGGTAGCGCAGCAATTATAGCTGCGATTTGTAGTGCATTTAATCCTCCAGCTTGTAATAAAATAGCGGCAATTATCGCGATTGTTAATCCCCATATAAGTTTTAAACTATTTTTCGGTGATAAACTTCCGTTACTCGTTTGCATTGAAACAACAAATGTTGCTGAATCGGCAGAAGTAACGAAAAATGTGGCTACTAAAATTAACCCGATAATCGTTAAAAATGTAGAGAATGGTAGGTGTGAAATAACAGCAAATAATCCAATCTCTGTACCATTTTTTGCAATTTCATCAGCTATTCCAAGCGATTGGAACATTTCCATATGGATTGCGGTACCACCAAACACTGCAAACCAAAATGTACAGATAAGAGTCGGGACTAATACAACTCCAAAAATAAATTCTTTTATTGTGCGCCCTTTAGAAATACGAGCGATGAATGTACCGACGAATGGAGACCAAGAAATCCACCATCCCCAATAGAAAATAGTCCAGTTTTCAATCCAAGAAGAAGATTTTTCATTAAATGCTCCTAAATTTAATCCCATACTAGGCAAAGCTCCAATATAAGAACCGAGTGTAGATGTGAAATATTTCATAATAAATACGGTTGGCCCTAAAAATAAAAAGGAGACGAGTAAAATACCTGCAAGAGAGAAATTTAAGTTACTCAAATATTTAATCCCACGATCTAAGCCAGTTTGTGCACTCGTTAAATATAAAACGGCGAAGATGGCGATAAGTACGAGCTGTGTAAGTAAAGTGTTATGAATAGAAGGGAATAAATAGCTTAATCCTCCAGCAATTTGTTGAGCACCAATCCCAACAGATGGTACAATGCCAAACACTGTGGCTAAAACAGCTAAAATATCGACTGTTTTTCCGATACGAGAATTTTTCGATCGATTAAATAATGGAGTAACTGTAGCCCCGATAGTGCTACCTTTTTGTTTGCGGAATGTGAAATATGCAATTGTTAAAGCAACCATTGCGTATAGTGACCATGGAAAGAGACCCCAGTGGAAAAATGAATATTGCATAGCGAGTTTGGCACTTTCCTCTGTCCCCGCTTTTCCTGTTAATGGATCTGTAAAATGTGAAATCGGTTCAGCGATTCCATAAAAGAGGAGTCCAATCCCCATTCCTGCTCCAAACAACATGGATAGCCAAGATGGATAATTATATTTTGGCTTTTCTCCATCTTTACCAAGACGAATAGAACCGTACTTAGAAAATGCTAAATAAGCAGCCAAAATAATCATTGTAGTCATAAGTAGAGAGTAAAACCACCCAAATTTATTGAGGATAAATGAGTTTAAAGAAGATGTAACACTTTGTAAATCGTAGCCTTGTATCCAACTTGCTGGGGTAATTCCCCATATAATGAATAATGTTGTTAGCAAGAAGGAGATATAAAATACACTGTTTTCTTTTTTTATCATAGAATCCCACCCTTATTTAATAAAGTTAACAATTATAATAATCATAACAATTAAGTTTTTAATTGTCAAAAAATTACCTTTTTATAATGTGAAAGGATGCAATTTGTTTTAGGGAGGTAAAGAGCAATGTGTTCACGATATGTACAAATTATAGGAAGAAATAATATGAAATATTGCATTTTATATTGTTACATCCAGATTTTATGTTAAATTCTTGAATGGAATATTAAAATAGGGGGCAAGGATATGAACAAGAAATCAAAGATCAATAAAGTGATGCTTAGCATTAGTACAATGGCTTTATCGTTAGGCGCACTTCAAACTCATGCAGCAGCGGAAGAAAAAGTACCGTATAACGTGTTGAAAACGAAACCGGTTGGAATTGAAAAGTCGGTAGATGAAGTTGGACATATTTCAAAAGTTGATGAAACTTTATCATTTCAAGAACGTTTAAAAGTAGGAGATTTTTCACAGCGACCAGCATCTATTACGAAGAAAACTGCAGTAAAGCAAGTTAAAGAAAGCTATTCAATGGCTGATTTAAACAAAATGAATGATCAAGAATTAGTTGAAACGTTAGGCAGTATTAAGTGGCACCAAATTACAGACTTATTCCAGTTTAATGAAGATGCAAAGGCTTTTTATAAAGATAAAGGAAAAATGCAAGTCATTATAGATGAATTAGCTCATAGAGGTAGTACATTTACGAAAGATGATTCAAAAGGAATTCAAACGTTTACTGAAGTGCTGCGTTCAGCTTTTTATCTTGCATTTTATAATAGTGAATTAAGCGACTTAAATGAAAGAAGCTTCCGGGACAAATGTTTACCTGCTTTAAAAGCAATCGCAAAAAATCCGAATTTTAAGCTTGGTACAGTTGAACAAGATACAGTCGTATCTGCATACGGTAAATTAATTAGTAATGCTTCAAGTGATGTTGAAACGGTTCAATACGCATCGAATATTTTAAAGCAATACAATGATAATTATACTACTTATGTAAATGATCGAATGAAGGGACAAGCAATATACGATATTATGCAAGGTATTGACTATGATATACAGTCGTACTTAACTGTGGCTCGTAAAGAAGCGAATGAAACGATGTGGTATGGAAAAGTAGATGGGTTTATTAATGAAATAAATCGTATTGCTCTTCTAAATGAAGTAACGCCAGAAAATAAATGGCTCGTTAATAATGGTATTTATTTTGCTAGCCGTTTAGGGACGTTTCATAGTAATCCAAATAAAGGATTAGAGGTTGTTACACAAGCAATGCATATGTACCCGCGCTTAAGTGAACCGTATTTTGTTGCGGTAGAACAAATTACAACAAATTATAATGGTAAAGATTATAGCGGGAATACAGTAGATTTAGAGAAAATACGTAAAGAAGGAAAAGAGCAATACTTACCAAAAACGTATACATTCGACGATGGATCAATTGTGTTCAAAACAGGAGATAAAGTATCAGAAGAAAAAATTAAGAGACTATATTGGGCTGCGAAGGAAGTAAAGGCACAGTATCACCGTGTAATTGGAAATGACAAAGCGTTAGAGCCAGGAAATGCGGATGATGTATTAACGATCGTAATTTATAATAGTCCAGATGAATATCAGTTAAATAGACAATTGTATGGATATGAAACAAACAACGGTGGAATTTATATTGAAGAGACAGGTACATTCTTTACATATGAGCGTACACCAGAGCAAAGTATTTATAGTTTAGAAGAGTTATTCCGTCATGAATTTACTCATTATCTGCAAGGGAGATATGAAGTTCCTGGTTTATTTGGAAGAGGAGATATGTATCAAAATGAAAGGCTAACTTGGTTCCAAGAAGGAAATGCAGAGTTTTTCGCAGGATCTACTCGTACGAATAACGTTGTACCAAGAAAGAGTATAATTAGCGGATTATCATCTGATCCTGCAAGCCGTTATACAGCAGAGCGTACACTATTTGCTAAATACGGTTCTTGGGATTTCTATAATTACTCGTTCGCATTGCAGTCTTACTTATATACGCATCAGTTTGAAACATTTGATAAAATTCAAGATTTGATTCGTGCGAATGACGTGAAAAATTATGATGCATATCGTGAAAATCTAAGTAAAGATCATAAGTTAAATAAAGAGTATCAAGAGTATATGCAGCAGTTAATTGATAATCAAGATACATACACTGTACCAGAAGTAGCTGATGATTATTTAGCTGAACATGCAACGAAGTCGTTAGCAGCGGTGAAGAAAGAAATTAGTGATACGTTGCCTATGAAAGATACAAAAATGACAAAACATAATTCTCAATTCTTTAATACATTTACATTAGAAGGTACGTATACAGGTAGTGTCACAAAAGGTGAATCAGAAGATTGGAAAGCAATGAGTAAAAGAGTAAATGAATCTTTAGAACAATTGGCGCAAAAAGAATGGAGTGGCTACAAAACTGTTACAGCATACTTCGTCAATTATCGTGTGAATAGCTCAAATGAATTTGAATATGATGTAGTTTTCCACGGTATCGCAAAAGATGACGGAGAAAATAAAGCTCCAACGGTTCATATAAATGGTCCTTATAATGGACGTGTAAAAGAAGGTATTCAATTTAAAAGTGATGGCTCAAAAGATGAAGATGGAAAAATCGTTTCTTATTTATGGGACTTTGGAGATGGAAGCACAAGTGCAGAGGCTAATCCAGTACATGCATATGAAAGAGAAGGAACTTACAAAGTTGCGTTACTAGTAAAAGATGATAAAGGGGGAGAGAGCAGAAGCGAAACAACGGTTACGATTAAAGATGGAAGTTTAACAGAATCAGAACCAAATAATCTTCCAGAAGAAGCGAATTATATTGGGCTAAACACTACTATAAAAGGTAGCCTTATCGGCGGAGATCATACTGATGTTTATACATTTAATGTAGCATCAGCGAAAGATATCGATATTTCCGTTTTAAATGAGTATGGAATCGGGATGACATGGGTGCTTCACCATGAATCAGATATGCAAAATTATGCAGCTTACGGTCAAGCTAATGGAAATCATATAGAGGCAAAAATGAATGCAAAACCAGGTAAGTATTATTTGTATGTATATAAATATGATAATGGCGATGGAACGTACAAATTATCAATAAAATAAGTGCTTTTCCAATGTATGTTTAACTTTACTTTTTGTGGAAAATAGTATATTATATAGATATATAATATATCGGTTATTTACTAGGAGGAGCCTGTCACAATAGGCTTCTCCTGTTCTTTTTTAGGGGGCCTGTCTTACAGGCTTTTCTTTAAAAAGTAAATAACTGAAAATTAAGAACAATAATCTTTGAAAGAGGTGGGGCATACACATAACAAAAAAGGGATTGTTTAAGAGAGGGGGATAAGAAATGGTTTTGTTTGGTTATCCACTTGAAACAATTTATTTATACGGATTTATTATTGCTACTATACTCACTGTGATTTATATCTTTTTTGGAGATATATTTGAATCCATATTTAGTTTTGGAGGCGGATCGGTATCCGTTGTTACTTTATTACTTAGTTTTTTCGCCATGTTATGTGGACTTAGTTATATAGGAGAATATTTATTTTCCTTTAATAGCATTCTTATTTTCGGGGCTGCATGTGCTATATCCTTTATTGGTGTATTCATAATGAAAATACTAATTTTAAAGCCGATTGCAGAAGCAGAACAAAATACTGTGCAACGTATGGATGAGTTCATAGGTTGCAAGGGGGAAGTCATTACAACAATTCCTACAGAAGGATTTGGAGAAGTACTAATCTCCTCTCAATTTGGAAGTAATGCAATTCCAGCTAAAACAATTGGGAAAAAAGATATTTCACAAGGAACTGAGGTTATTATTGAGGGAGTCCAAGATGGTGTTTTACTTGTACAAAACATCGCTTATTCTTTAAAAAAACCAAAATTATAAGGGGGAATTCACATGACGATTCCATTAATTATTGGTGGAGTGTTACTCGCAATTTTAATTCTACTCATTTTAGTATTTATTACGAAGTATCGAACAGTTGGACCAGATGAAGCGTTAATTGTTACAGGGAACTGGCTTGGTGGCGGAAAAAATGTAGTTACCACTGATGATGGAAAGAAGATTAAGATTATTCGCGGTGGCGGTACATTCGTAGTTCCAATTATGCAACGAGCAGAGCCTTTAAGCCTATTAAACTATAAGTTAGAAGTGGGTACACGTGATACGTATACGAAGCAAGGTGTTCCAGTTACAGTAAATGGTGTTTCTATTATTAAAGTAGGTTCTACGATTGAAGAAGTATCTACAGCAGCTGAGCAATATTTAGGAAAAGAAACAGAAGAGTTAAAAGTAGAAGCAAAAGAAGTTTTAGAAGGTCATTTACGTGCGATTTTATCTTCTATGACAGTAGAAGATGCGTATAGTAATAGAGAGCAATTTGCTCAAAAAGTACATGAAGTAGCTTCTACTGATTTAAAGAAAATGGGTCTTCGCATCGTTTCCTTTACAATTAAAGAAATTATGGATAAGAATGGTTACTTAGATGCACTTGGTCAGCCGCAAATTGCGACAGTGAAGCGTGATGCAACAATTGCGAATGCAGAGCGTGAAAAAGAAGCTCGTATTGAAAAAGCTCGTGCTGAGAAAGAAGCAAAAGAAGCTGAATATCAACGTGATGCTCAAATCGCTGAAGCTGAAAAACATAAAGAATTAAAAGTACAATCTTATAAGAGAGAGCAAGAACAAGCTCGAGCAGACGCGGATCTTTCTTACGAATTACAACAAGCGAAAGCACAACAAGGTGTTACAGAAGAGCAAATGCGCGTTAAAATCATTGAGCGTGAGAAACAAATTGAATTAGAAGAAAAAGAGATTGCGCGTCGTGAGAAGCAATATGATGCAGAAGTTAAGAAAAAAGCAGATGCAGATCGCTATGCTGTTGAGCAATCAGCGGAAGCAGAAAAAGTGAAACAAATTAAAAAGGCAGATGCGGATCAATATAAGATTGAAGCTGAAGCGAGAGCTCGTGCAGAAGAAGTACGTGTAGAAGGTTTAGCGAAGGCGGAAATTGAAAAAGCGCAAGGTCAAGCAAAAGCAGAAGTACAAAAAGCACAAGGTACAGCGGAAGCGGATGTTATTAGATTAAAAGGTTTAGCAGAGGCAGAAGCGAAACAAAAAATTGCAGAGGCATTCGAGTTATATGGCCAAGCGGCAATTATGGATATGGTTCTTAAAATGCTTCCAAGTTATGCGAAAGAAATTGCAAGCCCACTTAGCAATATTGATAAAATTACAGTTGTCGATACAGGTGGCGGTGGTAAAAATAGCGGCGCCGGAAAAGTTGCAGGTTATGCGACTGATTTAATGGCAACGATGCAAGAAACGTTAAAAGCATCTTCTGGCATTGATTTAAAAGAGTTATTAGAAGGATTTGCTGGAAAAGGAGCAGTACAGCAATTATCAAGCGATAAACCTGTTGTATCTGTAGTAGAAGATGAGAAAAAGGAAGTAGAAAAAGAGAAAGAATAGTAAGGCGGGAGAGACCTCTAGTAAGTACGATGCTAGAGGTTCTTCTGTGGATTATAATATTTCGAATAATATACATTTTTATATATTGTTTTAATTATTTAATTTATATAGAATAAAAAAGGTATGTATTAACTCTTTAATAGAAAAAGAGTTAATGCAATTAATCGTGTAATTTATATAAGTAAATTAAATGTGAAATAATTACATTTAAAACGGTATGGAGGGGTAGGAATATGCTTCAAGGGAAATTAAGGGGAAGTAGTTTAAAAGCAAAGTTACTTGTATCATTTGTTATTGTTTTAATTTTCCCAAGTATTGTAATTGGTTGGACGTCTTATCAACAAGCGAAGACAAATTTTAACGAAACAATTTTACAATCAGCGGAAGATAACGTAAAGATTTTAAATAATGTTATTAACAAAGAGATAGACAGTAAAAAGGTAGACGCAGTATATTTTACAAAGTTATTTAATGGAGTAAGTTACGGAACTGATCAGCTCCAAAATGTGCAAAATAAATTAGAAGAATATAATAAATTACATCCAGAAATAGAAGCAGTTTATACGGGATCTAGTACGGGACAATTTATTCAATCACCGTCTATTCAAATGCCAGATGGGTATAATCCTACCGAAAGAGATTGGTATAAAGAAGCAGCGAAAAAAAGCGGAGAAGTGGTTATCACAGCCCCATATAAGTCAAGTACAACAGGGAATATTGTTATTACAATAGCAAAACAAAATGAGGATAAAAGTGGTGTTCTCGGTATTGATTTAATTATTAATGATATTGTAAATACTTCAAAAATGGTCAATATCGGCAAAAAAGGATATGTAGCAATCTTTGACCAATCTAAAAATGTAATAGCGCATCCGACGATGAAGCCAGGTGACAAGGTAGAAGAAAAAGTGGAGAAGGAATTGTATAAACAAGAAACAGGTGATTTTAAATTCAAACTTGATGGTGATGATCGCAATATTACCTTTATAACAAATAAGCAGACTGGATGGAAAATAGCAGGAATTATGCCTTCAAAAGAAATTATCGAAGCAGCTAACCCTATTTTCTATAAAACAATAACTGTTATTGGTATTTCATTAGTAATTGGTGGGATTTTAATTTACTTCATAATTGCTTCTATTATTAGTCCGTTAAAACAACTTGTTATATCATCGAAAAAGATTAGTGAAGGCGATTTAACAGAGTCAATTACAGTTCATTCTAAAGATGAAATTGGACAGCTAGGAGAAAGTTTTAACGAGATGGCTGCATCGTTACAAAGTGTCATTTCCAATATAAACACTTCAGCAAGTCATGTAGCGGCATCTTCAGAAGAATTAACAGCTAGTATGAAGCAGACAAGCGAAGCAACGGAACAAATTACACAGGCCATAGAGCAAGTATCAAGTGGTGCAGAAATACAAACGAAAGAAGTTGAAGAAGGAGCAACATTGTTAGAAGAAGTTACAGAAGGAATTCAGCGTGTTGCAGATAGTTCTTCATTAGTATCTACAGCCTCTATGTATACGAAGAAAAAAGCTGAAAATGGTGGGAAGTTAGTTGAACAAACTGTGAATCAAATGCAATTAATTCATGAGTCTGTTTCGCAGTCAGACAAAATCATTGGTTTGTTAGACGATAAGTCGAAACAAATTGGAGCAATCCTTGAAGTGATTCAACATATTGCTGAACAGACAAATTTATTAGCGTTAAATGCGGCAATTGAGGCTGCGAGAGCTGGAGAGCAAGGAAGAGGATTTGCAATTGTAGCAGATGAAGTGCGAAAGCTAGCAGAACAATCAGGACAGTCTTCTACGGAAATTGGGAAACTAGTGAAAGAGATTCAATTTGATATAAAAGAAACAGTAAGCTCTATGAATCAAGTTGGAGTAGAAGTACAATCAGGACTTGTAGTTGCAAATGAAACGAAGCAAAGCTTTGCCGAAATATTGAAGTCTACAAATGATACAGTTGTACAAATTGATAGCATGGTAGATGTAGCAAAACAAATGACGGTAGATGCAAAACAAGTAAGTGCATCTATTAATGAAATTGCAGCTACGATTGAAGAAAATGCAGCAAGTGTTCAAAATATTGCTGGTTCCTCTGAGGAACAATTAGCTTCAGTAGATGAAATAAATGCAGCAGCAGTTCATTTATCACAAATGGCAGAAGAATTACAAGAGATGATTGGTAAGTTTAAAGTGTAATAACAAATATTAAGAAACGAGGTAATAATTTTACTTCGTTTCTTTTTTTATGAAGAGAAAAAGAAAGAAATATAGAGTAACCGTGTTATGATTAAGTATAATTAAAGAGACTGTATATTCTTTAAATTCTATCTTTAATCATGTTAGGGGAATGGTTTTGAAATTTAAAAAATTAAAACTCCAACCGAGAATTACATTAACTATAAGTACACTTATTTTAGTTGTACTTATGCTAACGAGTTATTTATTTTATTACATATTATCTGAAACGGTAGAAGAGCAAATTGGGAAACGAGCTTTGCATGTTGCGAAAACAGTTGCTGCTATACCTGAAATAAAGGAAGCTTTTCAAAAAGAAAACCCAGCTTCTATCATTCAGCCGATTGCAGAAAGAATTCGAATGGATACAGAGGCTGACTTCATTGTAGTTGGAAATAAAGAGGGGATTCGATATGCACATCCTGAGCGAGATAAAATAGGAGAAGCGATGATTGGTGGAGATAACAAAGGTGTTTTATTAGAAGGAAAATCATATGTTTCGAAAGCAACTGGATCATTAGGCCCTTCATTACGTGGAAAAGTTCCAATCCGTAATCAGGAAAATGAAATCATTGGTGTGGTGTCTGTTGGATTTTCAATGGACGATATTCATGGAGCGATAGAAGTGTATGGAAAGCGTGTATTTTGGATTACAATAATAGGGCTATTAATTGGAGTAATTGGCTCTATATATTTAGCGGCAAGTATAAAAAGAATGATGTTCGGGATGGAACCAGAAGAAATTTCATCTTTATATGAAGAGCATAGTACAGTGATTCAATCTGTACGTGAAGGGATTATTGTAATCGATAAAAATGGCATGATTAGTTTAGTCAATCAAGCAGCTTATGATATTCTTTCGCTAGATAAACAACAAAATATTATTGGGGAATTTATTTTAAATGTAATTCCTAATTCAACGATACTAGATGTACTCCAAACTGGTGAAAAACAGTTTGATCGCCAATTAAATATAAAAGGACAGGCTGTTATTGCGAACCGTCTACCTATTAAAGTAAAGAATAAAGTAACTGGCGTTGTATCGAGCTTACGTTTGAAATCTGAAATGGATCAGTTAACAGCAGAATTATCTCAGACGAAGCAATATACAGAGGCATTACGAGCGCAAGCGCACGAATATAACAATTTATTGTATACACTTTCAGGTCTTATTCAATTAGAATCATACGAAGATGCTTTAGAGCTTATTCATAAGGAAACAGCGGTATATCAAGATTTTGTTCAATTTATTATGAAGCGGATTCAAAATCCATGGCTAGGTGGAATTTTAATTGGATTTTATAATAGAGCACGAGAGTTGAAGATTGATTTTATGCTAGATAGAGAAAGTGGTTTAGACAAATTAAGTCCACATATTGAGAGTAATTATGTCGTTTCTATTTTAGGAAATTTAATTACGAATGCATTTGAAGCAATTGAAAAAAATGAAGAGAATGATAAGACAGTAAGGATGTTTGTAACTGATATTGGAGAAGAAATAGTAATTGAAGTGGAAGATTCAGGGCAAGGGATTCATGATGAAATAATTACTAGCATATTCTATAAAGGCTTTTCGACGAAAGAAGGAGGAGAGCGAGGATATGGATTAGCAAAAGTGAAAGAGTTAGTAGAAGATTTAAATGGAAGTATTGCAATTGAAAAAGGGGATTTAGGTGGTGCGTTATTTATTATTGCACTACCGAAAGAGAGAGGCGAATAGTAATGGGTGAGGAGATTGAAGTATTAATTGTAGAAGATGATATTCGGATTGCTGATATTCATCGTCGTTTTACTGAAAAAATTGAGGGATTTAAAGTAATTGGAACGGCAACGACTGGAGAACAAGCGAAAGAATGGCTAGAGCTTGTGAAGCCACAGCTCGTGTTATTAGATGTGTACTTACCTGATATGCACGGAACGGAACTTGTCACATATATTAGGAATCATTTGCACGATACAGATATTATTATGATTACAGCGGCATCGGAAACAGATGTAGTGAGGCACGCCCTGCGGGGCGGAGTAACAGATTATATTGTAAAGCCACTAATGTTTGATCGATTTAAGGCGAGTTTGGAAAGTTATCAAAAAAAGATTGTGCAGCTGAAGAAAAATAATCAATTATCTACAGAACAAATAGAACATTTATGGTCTCAAAGAGGCGTAAAGGGAAATGAAATGGAATATGCCCCGAAAGGGATAGACCCCTTAACTTTAGCAAAAATAAAAAAACATATGTTAACAGTTAATGAAGAAGGGATTACAGCAGAGGTACTAAGTTCAATGGTAGGCGTAAGTCGATCAACTGCAAGGCGCTATTTAGAGTATTTGATATCTGGGAAGAAAGTCCACGCAGAGCTAATATATGGAAGTGTTGGGAGACCGGAGAGACGGTATTTTCTTGTTTCTTCATAATAAAAAACAGTAGAGGATTTATTTCTTCTACTGTTTTTTGCGTCTTATATTGGAATAATCCCAATTACAATTCCAGTAATCAACATCACCATTGTCGTTCCAACTGCCCACAATAAAGTAAAACGTTGATGTTCACCAAAATCAACTTTTGCCATCCCAACTAATAAATAAGTGGATGCAACAAGAGGACTTAATAAGTGAACGGGTTGCCCAAGTAAGGAAGCACGTCCCATTTCAGCTGCACTAATTCCGTAAGTAGCAGCAGCCTTAGTTAAAATAGGTAATACTCCAAAGTAAAATGCATCATTGGACATGAAAAATGTGAATGGCATACTAAGAAGTGCTGTAATAATTGGTAGTTGTGGTCCAAGAGCGTCTGGTATAAGAGTTACTACACTTTTAGCCATTGCATCTACCATTTTTGTTCCTGATAAAATTCCAGTGAAAATCCCAGCGGCAAATACGAGAGAAACAACCGCTAATACGTTTCCTGCGTGAGAAGCAATACGCTCTTTTTGTTGTTCTAAGTTTGGGTAGTTAATCATAACAGCAATAGCGAAAGCGACTGTAAATAAAACAGGTAACGGCATAACTTCTAGTATGAGACAGACAAGTAATGTAGCGGTTAATAAAAAGTTAATCCATAGAAGTTTAGGACGTTTATGCACTGCGGCTTCGACAGTTGCAGCTTGCTCATCCATTGTTTGCATTTGTTTTAAATACTGTACATCCATAATTCCTAAACGTTTTCTTTCTTTTTTTCCAAGATAGTAAGCAACGAAAACAACCCAAATTGCACCAGCAATCATTCCTGGAATAAGAGGTGTAAATAATTCAGAAGCCTCAAGTCCAAGTGCGCTCATAACACGAGCTGTGGGTCCACCCCAAGGTGTAAGATTTGTTACCCCCGCCCCTAACATAACAACTCCAGCTAATATGAGGGGGTTCATTCCAAGGCGCTTATATAATGGATACATTGCGGAAACTGTAATCATGTATGTTGTTGTACCGTCACCATCTAGAGAGACGATAATAGTCAATATAGCCGTTCCGACAACGATTTTTAAAGGATCTCCTTTTACAAATTTTAAAATCTTACTAATGACAGGATCGAATAAACCGCTATCAATCATAATCCCAAAATATAAAATAGCGAACATAAGCATAATACCAGTAGGTGCTAATTTTTGAATCCCCTCTAACATCATAGGTCCCATATTGGCATAGAATCCGCCAATTAATGCAAAAACACTCGGAATTAATATTAATGCTACTAGCGCTGACATACGTTTCGTCATAATTAAAAACATAAAGACAAATACCATCGCAAATCCAAGTAGTGCTAACATGTAATTTCCCCCTCAAAAGAATGATTGCGCTTTCAAAATAGAATAAAAATTCAGAAAAAGGTTTTTTATTTATAATAAAAGCATCTATTCAAATGGTAAATAATTTGAAAAATAACATCATTAGAAGCATAATTTTTATTTTGTTCATTTTGTTCACGGTAGTTAATTTGAATTTTTAAAAAGTAAGCTGCTCCTCGTAAGAATGGTAGAATAAGATGAAAATAGTGAAGTGTGAAATAGGGAGTAGATGTTATATGAAAACGAGAATTGAAGAGATTTATAGCTCTTATGAAGGAAAAGTAGAGGAGATTTTTATTAATGAATCTTCTTACGTATATGAATGGGAAAAATTACTGGTGATCCGAAAAAATGACGGTGAGCTTAAAAAAATCGCAGTCGGGATTAGTGGAAATATAAGATTGGTAAATGTAGAAGTTGGACAGGAAATTAGTGCGGATACATTATTAGTTAAGTTAGAAGATGATTTGTTAATTACAGGTTGCGAGTGATGAGAGATGTGTAGAAATAACTACACATCTTTGTTTGTTTCCTATATTACAAAAAGCACATTGTTTTTTCACAAATCTCACACAACCTTTTGGTATTCTTTTCGTGGAGTATATGGTTTCTAGGGAGGAATATTGATGAAAGTAAAATATGTCGTACTTGCTATATGTTTATGTTTCGTATTTACGGTAGTCGGGTGTGGGAAAAAGGAAACAGCAGCTGTTGCCATTGATGAGAAACATGATAAATGTGATATTTGTCAAATTGGGGTAACAGATAATCAATTTGCAACAGAAATTATTTTAGAAAATGGAAAAGCGTTAAAGTTTGATGATATCGGTTGTATGTATAAATGGATGGAGATCAACTCAGGTGAAAAGACGAAAGAGAAATTTGTTCGAGATTATGATTCGAAAGATTGGATTTCATTAGAAGACGCTACTTACGTATATGATAAAACAATAACGACACCGATGGCTTATAATGTCATTTCATTTAAAAATAAAAAAGATGCAGAGAGCTTTGTATCTAACTATAAGGGGAAAGTTCTTTCATATAAAGAGCTAGCAGAGCATAAATGGGAAATGAATAAAGAGATGATGGGGAAACCGAAAGCAGGAAATCATGGTGGACATCATTAATGATAGAAAAAGACAACTATATAGTTGTCTTTTTCTATTATTACTCAGGTGCAAATATAGAAAAGGTGTAAAATTTTTAGAAGAACGGTTACAATGGAATATAGTAACCTAAAGCAATCATTTATCCCACATTAACGGGCAGTAAGATCCCCACCTCAAAATCTAGTGAAAGCAAAGAAGTTAGGTGGAGTCGGGCTGCCCGTAAAAGCCCGATTGGTGTGGGCTAATAATTAGTGGTGGATGAACAAAACCCCCACTAATTAAAGTTTCACTTTATGTACTTTTTAGAAATGTATACAAATGCGGTAAAAACGTGCTAAACTAATTGCTTCATAATGTTAATGATGGGGCCATCAGGCGTATCATTTCAATAGGTTGAGAAACATAGTATAAGCTTAAGATAATCCGATTAAAGAAGGAATCTAAAGGGCTTATGGATAAATGTACTCAAGAAGAGTTATTGTATGTGATGGAGGAATGGTTAAGAAAACATTATCTTTCATAGGAGCTGTAGTTGTGAGAAAACAAAAAATTTTATTATGTATTTTATTAGGACTTTTAATGACGGTAGTGGCTTGCGATAAGCAAGAAGAACCAGAATCGAAACCGGTTCATGTGAAAAATGAAAAGAAAAAAGAGAAGCATAAAGAACAGGAAGAATCTAAAGAAGAGAAAAGTATAAATTTAATGGACAAACAGTTGTTACTTTCAGCTACTCTTGGAGACACAGAGACAGCTATGAAGTTGATTCAGGATGGAGCGAATATAAACGTAGAAGGTGACAACGGAGAAACGCCTGTCCTTGCAGCAACGTACCAAAATCATGTAGAGACAGTTAAAGCATTAATTGGTGCAGGTGCTAATATTGAAATTAAAGATGAGAAAAAAAGTAATCCACTTCTTTATGCAAGTAGAGAAGGATATACGGATATTGTAAAAGTATTAATTAATGCAGGAGTTAATACGAAAGAAACGACTAGGTCAGGTGGGACAGCACTTATTTCTGCATCTGAGCGTGGCCATGTAGAGGTTGTTAAAGAATTATTAGAGCATACAGATATTGATGTGAATTATAAAAATGAACGTGGTGGAACAGCGCTATTAGAAGCAATTGTATTAGGAAATGGTAGTGAAAACCATAAGAAAGTAATTCAATTGCTTATTGATCACGGTGCAGATGTAAATATGGCTAACAAGGAACATCTGACGCCACTGCAATACGCTGAAAAAAGAGGTTTTAAAGATATTGTAAATATGTTGAGGGTAGCTGGAGCGAATGAAGTAGTACAGCCACAACAACCAGTAGAGTAAAAAACGAAAAATAATCCCATTTAGATAGACAGAATGAAGAAATCAGTTAGTATGATGGATTCAGTAATGTGTATTTGAATGGGATTTTTATTTTGAATATGAAAAATAGATTATGAATGGATGGTAAATGGAGTAAATAAGGAGGAAACCTTATTTTGCAATTGTAAAAAATGAAAAGGGAGTTTCTGTTTGTTGCAGTGCCAGAAGTACGCCCGTAGCTGCTGAGGTAAGTGTGGAAACTTTAGCGGAGTTTCAAGGGAACGGATATGGTACTGATGGTGTTACAGCCTGGGCGATATCAATACAAGAAGAAAAAGCATTCCACTTTATAGTACTTCTTGGAATAATTATGCTTCACAAGCCGTTGCGAGAAAACTAAAACTAATTAACTATGGAATGAATTTGCATATCACTTAAATTTTAAAGATAGTTGTTTGCCGTTGGGATTTATTTGTATATCTAGATTAATGTTAAGAAAATATGGTGAATATTAACATTCGATTAACACCTAATTAACAATCTATCAAAACTGACTTAATAAATGCGTAATATAGTAAAGGTAACAAAATAAATAGGGTAGAGAACATTTGAGAACACCCACTTACATATAATGTGCCACTTTCTTAGGTGTGCTCTATTCCCTAGAGTTCAAATAAGGAGAAAGGCGTTCTATGTAAGTAGGTGTTTTTAGTTTGGTTAAAAATAGAACAGTTAGGTGGAATAAATGTTTAAAGAACCTTATATTGCGATGATAAAGGATTGGAAAGGATACAAAGCATACAAAAAATTGCCGAAAACAGTTTTTCTTATGACTGGTTCAATGCTGGAATTACCAGAGCGTGTATATGAATTGCAGAAACATGGACATGATGTATTTCTTCATTGTGATTTTATACAAGGCTTAAATACGAATACAGAGGAAGCGCTTTTGTATATTCAAGATGTTATCGGGGCACAAGGTATTATTTCAACAAAGGGTTCAACAATTCGAAATGCTAATAAAATTGGATTGAAAACAATTCAACGTATTTTTATTGTAGATACTTTATCTCTTACTAAATCAATTGAAAATTGTAAAACGACTAAACCAAATGCAGTAGAGATTATGCCGGGGATTATGCCTTCTATTATTAAACAGCTAGTAGAGGAAATAGAGTTTCCTATTATTGCAGGAGGGTTGATTCAAACGCGAGAAGATGCGGAAATTGCAATTCGTGCAGGAGCAAGTGCGATTTCAACAAGTCATTATGAAGTATGGATACAAGAAGAAAAAAGGAGTGCAACCTTGTGATTGAATTGAAAAATGTTTCAAAGGTATATAAAAATGCAGAAGAGACAGCGGTTAAAGGCGTATCGGTTCATATTAAGAAGGGTGAATTTTTTGTTTTAGTTGGACCTTCGGGATGCGGGAAAAGCACATTATTACGAATGATCGCTGGCTTAGAAGAGATTTCTTCAGGAGATTTAATTATTAATGAACGTGTTGCAAATGATCTAGAGCCGAAAGACCGTAATCTATCAATGGTATTTCAAAATTATGCATTATATCCACACTTATCTGTAGAAGAAAATATTTTATTTGGACTTAAGGTAAGAAAAGTACAAAAAGAAGAGCGACAAAAGCGATTAATGGAAGCTATTGAAATGGTAGGACTGAAAGAGTATGTGAAAATGAAACCAGGCCAATTATCAGGCGGACAAAGACAGCGTGTTGCACTTGCCAGGGCAATTGTGAGTCAAGCACCAATCTGTTTAATGGATGAACCACTTTCAAATTTGGATGCGAAATTACGTGCGCAAATGAGAATTGAAATTAGAGAAATTCAGCAGCGATTAGGAATTACGATGATTTACGTTACCCACGATCAAATAGAAGCGATGACTATGGGAGATCGTATCATGGTTTTAAATAAAGGAAGTATACAGCAAGTTGGAACACCACTTGACATATATAACGAACCTGCAAACGAATTTGTTGCAAGCTTTATAGGTTCTCCTTCTATGAATATAAATGATGGGGAAGTAAATAAAGAAAAAGGTGTATTACATATAGGGCAATTGCAAATTCCATTATCTATTAGACAGTTAAAGCAATTACCAGAAGGAACAATTCGCATAGGCATGCGCCCTGAGCATATTGCACTGTCTGAGGAGGGACAAGAAGTGACGTTGCAATCTGTAGAAGTATTAGGGAATGAATCTATATTGAACTTTGCGGTAAATGGAACAACTTGGAGTGCGAAAGTCATCGGACAGTTACTCTTGAACAAAGGTGACAAAGTAAAATTATTATTCTCGCAAGAAAAGTTATGCTTCTTTAATGAAAACACGAATGAACGCTTAAAAGTGGTAGCTGAAGAAGAGTTGAAAGTGGTGGCGAAATAATGATCGGAGTAAGTAAGTTACCAGTTCAAACAAAGGTGTCAAAAAAGAAAAAATTATGGGGGAGAACGAAAGATTTAAGAATAGGATTATTGTTTTTGGCGCCATCTATTTTGTTATTTTCGATTTTTTTGTTCTATCCATTGTTTAGGACGATTTACTATAGCTTTTATTTAACCGATATACATGGGGAAGCTAATCTTTTCGTTGGCTTAGAAAATTATCAATACTTATTCTCTGATCCAGCCTTTTACAAAAGTATAAAATCAACTTTATTATTTGTTTTATATACAGTGCCTACGAGTATTATATTTGCTTTGTTTCTTGCATTGATTGCAAATGGAAAAGTAAGAGGTATTGGGTTATTCCGAGTTCTGTTTTCTTCGACGATGGGAATATCAGTAGCCGCTAGTGCAGTGATTTGGCTATTTTTATTTCATCCAAGTGTAGGATTATTTAATAATATATTAGCCTCTATGAACCTTCCTGCAATCGCATGGTTAACGAGTCCGGACTGGGCACTATTCTCTGTATCAGTTACAACAGTTTGGGTGAATACAGGTTTTGCATTTTTAGTTATATTAGGTGGTTTACAAAATATCGATACGTCGTTATATGAGAGTGCATCTATAGATGGTGCTAGTTATTTATATAAACTTCGCCGTGTTACATTACCGATGCTATCACCAACTTTATTCTTTATTGTGACAGTAACATTAATTAGTGCGTTCCAAAGCTTTGGACAAATTGATATTTTAACGCACGGTGGACCAAATGATGCAACGAATTTGATTGTGTACTCGATTTACAAAGAGGCGTTTGTGAATCATCAATTTGGAACAGCAAGTGCACAAGCAATGGTATTATTTGTTTTCATTTTCCTTGCTACATTACTTCAATTTAAGTTTGCTGAGAGAAAGGTGCATTATAAATGATTGTTAAACAGTGGAAACAAAATTTCCTATTATATATGCTGCTCATTATTAGTGCAGTAATGGTATTTTTTCCTGTACTGTATGCATTTTTAATAAGTTTTATGACACCAGACGATATTCAAATGAGAAGGTTATTTCCGACTCAGTTTACTTTTGATAATTTCATTAATATTTTTCAAAAAGTACCGCTTTTTACATACTTATATAACAGTTTAATTGTATCGACAGTCGTTATGATTGGACAACTTATCGTATCAAGTTTAGCAGCTTATGCTTTTGTTTTTCTTCAGTTTAAAGGGAGAAACTTAATTTTCTTCCTGTTTATTTCAACGATGCTGATTCCGTGGGAAGCAACGATGGTACCTAATTTTTTAACGATTCAAAACTTTGGTTGGATCAATAGTTTTGCTGGGATGACAGTGCCGTTTTTTGCAACAGCTTTCGGTATTTTCTTGTTACGTCAACATTTTATGACACTTCCGAATGAACTGAAAGAAGCTGCGTTTATTGAAGGAATTGGAAATATAAGATTTTTATTCAGCATTGTAATTCCTTATTGTAAAACGAGTTTTATTACGCTTGGAGTATATAGCTTTTTAACAACATGGAATATGTATTTATGGCCACTTTTAGTGACCACTGATGAAAAAGTAAGAACAGTGCAAATCGGTGTGAAGCAGCTTCAGTCTCAAGAAGTTGCAACTGATTGGGGAAGCGTAATGGCCGGTGTTACGGTTATCGTTATTCCAACATTGATTTTACTATTTTTAGGGCAAAAGCAATTACAACAAGGATTAACAAAAGGTGCAATTAAATAACTAAGAGAAGGTGAGATTTAAATGAGTCTAGTTAAAAAAGGTGCTGCGCTATTAATGGTAGCAACAATGGCATTATCTAGTGTCGCTTGTTCAAATAGTAAAACAGAGGAAAAACCTGAAGCACAGGCAAAAGTAGCACCAGTTGAAAAAAATGGTGATAAAACAGTAATTCGCTTCTGGCATGCGATGGGTGGAAAAACACAAGGAGTACTAGATGGTCTTGTTGCAGACTATAATAAGTCGCAAAATAAATATGAGATAAAGGCAGAGTTCCAAGGAACATATGAAGAGTCTTTAACGAAATTTAGAACGATGTCTGCAACGAAAGAAGCGCCAGCTCTTGTTCAATCGAGTGAAATTACAACGAAATATATGGTTGATAGTAAAAAAATCACACCAATTGATAGCTGGATAAAAAAAGATAAGTACGATACGTCAAAATTAGAAAAAGCAATTACAAATTATTATTCAGTTGATGGAAAAATGTATTCTATGCCATTTAATTCATCTACACCAGTATTAATTTATAATAAAGATGCTTTCGCAAAGGCGGGCTTAGATCCAGAGAAAGCTCCGAAAACATATGCGGAATTACAAGAAGTAGCGAAAAAGTTAACGATTAAAGAAGGCGGAAATGTAAAACAATATGGATTCTCCATGCTTAACTACGGTTGGTTCTTTGAAGAATTGTTAGCGACACAAGGTGCTTTATATGTAGATAACGAAAACGGTCGTAAGGATGCTGCAAAGAAGGCGGTATTTAACGGTAAAGAAGGACAGAAAGTATTTGGAATGTTAGATGATTTAAATAAAGCTGGCGCACTTGGAAAGTATGGAGCAAGTTGGGATGATATTCGTGCCGCGTTCCAGTCTGGACAAGTTGCTATGTATTTAGATTCTTCAGCAGGTGTTCGTGATTTAATTGATGCATCTAAGTTTAATGTAGGTGTTTCATATATTCCGTATCCAGAGGATTCGAAACAAAATGGTGTTGTTATTGGTGGAGCATCATTATGGATGACGAATATGGTTTCAGAAGAAACGCAACAAGGTGCTTGGGACTTTATGAAATATTTAACGAAGCCAGACGTACAAGCAAAATGGCATACTGCAACAGGTTATTTCTCAATTAATCCAGATGCATATAATGAGCCATTAGTAAAAGAGCAATATGAAAAATATCCACAGTTGAAAGTAACAGTAGATCAACTGCAAGCGACGAAGCAATCTCCAGCAACACAAGGGGCTTTAATTAGTGTATTCCCAGAATCACGAGATGCAGTTGTAAAAGCATTAGAAGCGATGTATGACGGGAAGAATAGTAAAGAAGCGTTAGATGAAGCTGCCAAAGCAACAGATAGAGCAATTAGCATTTCAGCTCGTACGAGTCAAAAATAAGAGAAAGCCGTATCCTTAAAAGGGATACGGCTTTCTTTATAGGGAGATAAGGGATCAAAGAAATGATGAAGTCTTATCTCTTTTATATGAGTAAAGGGTCTAGAGTGAATGTTGTCCTTTTCATTATTTATTTAACTCCATTGCCACTTGTTTACCATTTACGAAAACCTCTACTACCGCTACTACAACTTCCATTACTTTTTTCATCGCTCATCTCTCCTTATTTTTTGTTTCATTTCTTACTCTCAGTATAAGGAAATACAGTAATTACAACTATCGAATTGGATGACAAGAGACTTACATTGTTGTAAGGATAATAGTTTAGTTTGTAATAAAGTGAAACTGTAATGAGTGGGGGTCTTACGGCCCGTTAATGCGGGATAAATTTGATTTAAGATTAAGATTCGGAAGTTTCTGTTGTTTTGAACTATAATTAGAAAGAGGGGGGGATAATATGAAAAGAATTCTTGTTATTAGTGATATTCATGGAGAGATAGAAAAGTTCGAACAGTTATTGGAAGAAGCACAATATGATGCGAAACAGGATCAATTAATCTTACTGGGAGATTATGTAGATCGTGGTCCAAATGCGCGTGCTGTAATTGAAAAGGTAAGAGAATTGAAAGAAGAGGGAGCACTCATTTTAAAGGGAAATCATGAAGATATGATGATTAAGGCGTTAACGACAAATGAGGAACGTTCATGGAACCATTGGGTAAAAAGAAATGGTGGAGATAAGACATTATATAGCTATGGATTTGTAGAAGAGGATATTGCGGTTAATGACAAAGACTTCCAAAAACCGATTTTACACTCTCGTGTATTAGAGGAACATATAAAGTTTATTCAAGAATTAGATCATTACATTGAAACAGAAGAGTATATATTTGTACATGCTGGGGTTGAACCGATGAAACGAGTTTCTGAATCTGAACCATATACGTTAATGTGGATCCGTAATGAATTTCATAATGGATATAGCGGTGAAAAGGTTGTTGTATTTGGGCATACGGAAACAAAAACGCTTCATGGTAGTGAGGATTGCGGAGTGTATTTTGGTAGTAATCGTATTATTGGAATTGATGGCGGGGCTGTGTACGGTGGTCAGCTAAATTGTTTGGAATTGCCGAGTAAAAAGGTATATGTAATAAAAAATTGAAAGAGATAAGAGGAATCTTATTTCTTTCAATTTTTTATTAAGCTAAATTTAAGACAAAGTTTTTATAATAAAACTTCAAAATTTTAGAAGGAAATAGTTAAAAATGAAACGTAATGTAACTACATTCTTTTGTTATGAAGAGAAGAAATGTAATAATAAATAGAATTGAACTATTTGATGGAAGGTGAGAGCATGCGCTTACTTGTAGTAGAAGATAATGCCTCGTTATTAGAGTCTATCGTACAAATTTTGCGTGATGAATTTGAAGTAGATACGGCAATAAATGGAGAAGATGGATTGTTTTTAGCTCTTCAAAATATATATGATGCAATTTTACTGGATGTGATGATGCCAGGGATGGACGGATTTGAAGTAATTCAAAAAATACGTGATGAAAAGATTGAAACACCAGTCCTGTTTTTGACAGCGAGAGATTCTTTAGAAGATCGGGTGAAGGGATTGGATTTTGGTGGAGATGACTATATCGTTAAGCCATTCCAGGCCCCTGAATTAAAAGCGAGAATTCGCGCTTTACTACGCAGAAGTGGTAGTTTAACAACGCAGCAAACGATTCGTTATAAAGGGATTGAATTGTTCGGAAAAGATAAAGACGTTCAAGTAGATGGACAAAGTATTAAGTTGACATTGAAACAATATGAGCTGCTAGAGTATCTCATTCAAAATAGCGGGAAGATTTTAATGCGTGAACAAATTTTTGATCGTGTTTGGGGATTTGATTCAGATACGACAGTAGCCATTGTGGAAGTGTATGTGCATCATTTGCGTAAAAAATTAGAACCATTCGGTTATCAGAAAGATATTCAAACCGTTCGAGGTATTGGATATATATTAAAAGAACAATGAAAAAGGGAAGTATGTTTCAGAAGACACGCATTCGTTTGACTATAGTGAATTCATTAGTATTTATCCTATTAATAGGTATATTAGGTAGTATTATTTATTCATACACATATAAGCGTATTTATAATGAAGTGGATCAATCTATAAAAATGATGGCTCAGTATAGAGAAAAATTAGATGTTAAAATACCACCAAGAAAACGTATGGAGAATATCCAAATTGGAGATCCGCGAGTAACTAGAATAACTTGGAATGGGAAAATAGTGAAAATAGAGGGCGATAACCGTAAATTCCGTTCTATTTTTGAAGAGAATTTGGAAAAGTTTTCTCCGGAAAAAATAGGGGAGTTACAAGATATCAAAGTACAAGGACGATATTTTAGAGCATTTTCGCTTCAAAAAGATGGAGAAATAGTTCAAATCGTGCGAGATATAACAGCGGAAGAAGGAATGTTAAATACTTTATTTTTAATTCTTATTATAGGTTGTAGCATAGGAAGCCTCTGTGCGATAGGTATCGGCTTTTTCTTAGCTGGCAGGGCACTCGTACCTATTCAAAATTCATGGGAGAAACAGCAGCAATTCGTTTCTGATGCATCACATGAACTAAGGACACCACTTGCAGTTATTCAATCAAAAACGGATGTGTTATTTCAGTCACCATCCGCTACGATAGAAGAAAAAGCGATGGATATTTCTACAATTTCAAAAGAATGTAGGCGTTTATCAAAACTAGTTAGTAATTTATTATTGCTAGCCCGTTCTGATTCTAATCAAATTGAGATGGATAAGAAAATATTTGAACTCGATAAATTGTTAGAAGAAATAGTAGCTCCATATAAGGAGATTGCTTCTTATCAAGAAAAAGAAATGATACTAAAAGTAGAACGTGACGTATCTTTTATGGGGGATAGAGAGCGGATTCATCAAATGATGGTCATACTGTTAGATAATGCGATGAAGTATACAAATGAAGGTGGGCATATTCAAATTGATTGCACGCAAACGAGTAGTTCAATTCGTATACAGGTGAAAGATGACGGGATAGGAGTGAAAGAAGAAGATATTCCAAAATTATTTGATCGTTTTTATCAAGGGGATAAAGCAAGAAGTACGTCAGAAGGAGCTGGATTAGGTCTTTCAATCGCAAATTGGATTGTAGAAAAGCATTACGGAAAAATATCAGTAGAGAGCAAATGGGGAGATGGCACTTGTTTTGAAGTGATTTTCCCTAAAAACCAAAAAATATAAGTAAAAAGACGACCTTGTTTTTACACAAGGTCGTCTTTTTTTAAGGTAAAGTTAAGAAACTATTTATATTATGTATGGCATAAAGAAAGTTCGTTACATGAAGAAGAGACTAGGTGTATGTGAGTGGGGTTTATCAATCATAATGTTATCTCAAGCAGCGATGAGATGTATGTATAGTATTAAAAAAACTAGGGGAATGATGGGAAAGAAAGTATAAGAGGGAGGAATTAATTTTGAAAAAGAAAATGATGACGGTATTCACTATTGGAGTAATGAGCTTAAGTATATTAGGGGGTGCCTCTCCTTCTGAAACACAAAAAGGAAAGACTGATTACACGCAGCGCAGTAAAGAACAATTAAATAATGGTAAGATACATGCAGTGCATACAGAAGAAAAAGCAGAGAAACTAGGTATTGAAACGGAAGGAAAAGAACAAATTACACTAGAAAAAGAAATTCATGAAACAGAAGTAGGAAGGGAAGCAGAGCAGTTAGGCATATCGATTGAAGGAAAAGATGTTGGGGCGTTGTCAGAAGAAATCTATGAAACAAAAGTGAAGCAAGAAGCGTTAAAACTAGGCATATCTATAGAAAATACATCAATTGTAAATTTAATTAATCAAATTAATATGATTAAAATTAATGATGAAGCAGATAAATTAGGTATTTCGACAAATGGAAAAGAAATAGAGGACATTGCAGAAGAAATCTATGGAAAGAAAGTAAGAGAAGAAGCAGGGAAGTTAGACATTTCTCAAAAGGGAAAAGAAATTGAAGAATTAGCACAAGAGGTGTACGAACAAAAAGTGCAGGAAGAAGCAAAAAAATATCATATTGATTTGTATGGGAAAGATATATATCAAGTATTAAGAGAAATTAATGAACAAAAGGTGCTACAATTGGCAGATGAGCTTAATATGGACAAAGCGAACATGAATATTCAAGAGCTAACAGAAAAAATAAAAAAAGATCAACCTGAGAGAGAAAAAGAACTAAATTTTGTACCAGTGATTCGAACGGATGCTGACGCATTTTATTCTTATTTAACGAACTAAAAAGGGCGTGAGAGTGATACGGAGGTTTAAGTGGTATATATGTATAGCATTACTAGCTATAGCGGTATGGAGTGTATATACAAATGGAGTTACAAAGTATGTGGAGAAGTTGACATTCTTCAATATACAAAACGGAAAAGAACCGGAATTTAGTAATAATGATGAAAAGGTCATTTTATCAAGTGTACCATTAATTCAGCAACTACCAGAGCTAGATCGAGGCTGTGAAGTGACAAGCTTAGCGATGATGTTACAATACGCTGGTGTTTCAGTGGATAAGATGACATTAGCAAATGAAATAAAAAAAGTTGATTTTATAGATGATGGTGTGCGCGGGAATCCAAATGAAGGGTTTGTAGGTAATATTTATACATTTTCTGAATCAGGATACGGTGTATATCATGGGCCACTTTTTCAGTTAGCGGAAAAATATTTACCTAATAAAGCTGTAGACTTAACAGGGAAGAATATAGAAGAAATTTATAAGAGTGTAAAAGCAGGACAACCGGTAGTCATGATCACAAATGCAACATTTGCACCATTAGATGCAGATGAATTTACTACATGGGAAACAAATAGTGGAGATGTTTCAATTACGTATAATGAACATTGTGTAGTGCTTATTGGATATGATAAGGAATTTGTATATATTCGAGATCCTCTTAATGAAAGTTTAGATGTAAAAATACCGAGAGAAAGTTTTGAAAAGGCATGGATGCAAATGGGGAGTCAGGCGATTAGTTATGTGAAAAGCTCTAAATGAATGAGTAAGGAAAGAGATGTAAGGAATTGTAAGAGGAGTTTTTGTGGGGGTTTTTTGTTACGAAATAAGAGAACTTGAACTTATTATATAAGCTGAAGTTCTCTTATTTTTTTATGATTACATCTTTAGAAGGAGTGAATATGTAAAAATGCATAATTGACGAAAAATTTACATGTTATCATTATATATTGTTTTATACATGTTAATTGTATAAAATGACACAAGTATCCACATTACATAAAGGAGGCTTATTATGCAAAAAATATTTAACTGGGTTAAATGTATGAGTATCAATAAAAAATTAATCATTTCATTTTTTATTATTTTAACTATACCAGGAATTATTATCGGTGGTGTTTCATATCAAACTGCCAAAACAAATTTTGAACATCAAATGACAGCTAAAGCAAAGGAGAATATTTCGATTTTAAATACTGTTATTTCTCAAAATATAGAAGAGAAATTTGTTGATGCGACGTACTTTGCAGACATCTTAACAGAGGATACCTATCCAAATGGACAGGAAGAAATAGTAAGAACGAAGCTAGCGCAATATATAAAACTTCATCCAGAAGTAGAAGGTATTTATATTGGAACAGAGACAGGAAAGTTTATAAGAGAACCATTTATCCAAATGGATGGTGGGTATAATCCAACAGATAGATCTTGGTATAAAGAAGCACATGAAAATAAAGGGAAAGTAATTGTTACTGCACCATATCAATCAGCATCTACAAAAAATATGGTAGTGACAATTGCAAAAGAAGTAAAAGATGGTAAAGGTGTTATAGGAATTAACTTAAATCTAGATAACATCTTGAAAATTTCCAAAATGATTAACATTGGTGAAAAAGGTTATGCAGTTATTTTAGATCAAAATAAGCAAATTGTTAGTCATCCATCTAGAAAACCAGGTGCAAAAGTTACTGATCCTTGGATTAAACCAATTTATGAAGAAAAACAAGGAAATGTCTCTTATACAGAACAAGATGATAAAAAGAATTTAATCTTTGCAACAAATGAGAAAACAGGTTGGAAAGTAGTTGGTGTTATGTTCGATGAAGAAATTAACCAAGCTGCCAGTCCAGTGTTTTATAAGACTTTGATTGTCATTGCTATTGCTATTGCATTTGGTAGTATATTAATTTATTTCATTACAAAGTCTATTACAGGGCCATTACGAAAAATAGCTGAATCGGCATATAAAATTAGTAAGGGAGATTTAACAGAGAAAATTACAATCCATTCCAAGGATGACATAGGGAAATTAGGGAATTCATTTAATGAAATGTCTACGTCTTTACAAGATGTTATTACCCAAATTAGCTTTTCAGCAGAACATGTTGCAGCATCGGCTGAAGAGTTAACAGCGAGCGTACAGCAAGCAAATGATGCGACAGATCAAATTACAATTGCGATGGAACAAGTATCAGGTGGGGCTGAGTCACAAAGTCAAGGTGTTGAAGAAGGTGCTGCTACATTACAACAAGTAAATACAGCAATTCAAGATGTAACTGGAAGCGCAGAGTCAATTTCTATTTCCTCATTACATGCCCGTGAAAGAGCTGAAGAGGGAGAAGATTTAGTTGAACAAACCGCAAAACAAATGCAGTCTATTTCTAGGTCGGTATCCGAGTCAGATGCTATTATTAAACTTCTTGATGAGAAATCAAAGCAAGTAGGAGCTATTTCTGAAGCAATTCAAAACATTGCAACTCAAACAAACTTATTAGCTTTAAATGCGGCTATTGAAGCAGCAAGAGCAGGTGAACAGGGACGAGGATTTGCTATTGTAGCAGATGAGGTTAGAAAATTAGCAGAGCAATCAGGAGAGTCATCTGGAGAGATTGCAAATTTAATTGCAGAAATTAAGGCGGATATTGAACATACTGTTAAGGCGATGGATAATGTGAATGGAGAAGTTCAACAAGGCCTTGATGTTGTAACAAAAACGAAAGTAAGTTTTACGGAAATTTTAAGTTCTACTACACATATTGTTTCTCAAGTTAATCAAATGGTAGAAACAACGAAGAGAATTGCTGGAGATGCAAATGAAGTGACAAATGCTATTGATGAAATTGCAGCTGCTGCAGAAGAAAATACAGCTAGTATGCAAAGTGTTGCAGCTTCAACAGAAGAACAGGTTAATTCCATGGAGGAAATTAGTTCAGCTTCGCAAAACTTAGCTGAGATGGCAGAAGAACTACAAGCGATGACTAGTAAATTTAAAGTATAATAACAGCAGATAAGTAAGGTGAAAATAATATCACCTTACTTATTTTTCTATTCAGCAATTAGGGGAGTCATTAACAGGATGAAAAAAAGAAAAAGACTATGGAATTTATGGAAAACGATTACATTGTTAGTTTGTACAGTTGTAATTTTTTCTTTACTTGTGACAGATATATTAATTAGTCATAATGTAGAACGGACGACGGAGGATAGCCAAGCAGAGAAAGCAAAAACAATTGCACACATTGTGGCGAATGATTCGATTGTAATCGATGGTTTGGTTGGGAAAGCAGATACCTCTGCAATCCAAACGTATACAAATAGAATATTACAAAACACAGGTGTTCAATTTATTGTAGTTATGGACATGAATGGAATAAGAAAGTCACATCCAAATCCTCAAAAAATAGGGCATCATTTTATTGGGGGAGATGAAGGGCCTGCATTGAAAGGAAAAGAACATGTATCGTTAGCAGAAGGAACTTTAGGTATTTCCATGCGAGTGTTTGTACCAATATTTTCTGAAACAGGTGAACAACTTGGAGCAGTGGCTGTTGGTATTTCAGCAGATAATGTAAAAGAGAGAGTTAAGGAAAGTAGACATATCATTTATATTGGTGTCGGAGTGGGTGTATTAGTCGGAATTATAGGAGCAATATTGCTAGCTAGACATATAAAGAAAAGTTTATTCGGTCTTGAGCCGCACAGGATAGCAAAAATTCTTGAAGAAAGAAATACGATGCTACAATCTGTAAAGGAAGGTATTATTGCTGTAGATAAAGAGGCTAGAGTAACGTTAATTAATAATGAAGCGAAACGTCTATTTAAAAAAAGCGGACTTGAAGAAGATTTTATCGGTAAAGATGTTGAGTTGTATATGCCAAATTCACGTATAAAAGAAGTATTGCAAACGGGAGAAGTACAATTAAACGAAGAACAAAATATTTATGGAATTACGATTGTGACGAATCGAGTTCCTTTATATGTAAAAGGAGAAATAGTTGGTGCAATTGCAACATTTCGTGATAAAACAGAGATTAGAAAACTAGCAGAGGAACTAACTGGTATTAGACTATATGCAGAAGCATTACGGGCACAATCTCATGAGTTTATGAATAAGATGCATGTCGTATTAGGGCTTACACATATGAAACAGTATGAAGAATTACAGAAGTATATAAGCGGCATGGTATCAGAGCATCAATATGAAATTGGTGGAGTTATGAAAAGAATAAAAAGTCCAGTATTTGCTGGTTTTTTACTAGGTAAGCTCAGCTATGCTAGAGAGAAAAATATAAAATTAATCATAAGTGAAGACTCTTACATGCCGGAAATAGATGATGAAAGTATTACTCATGAACTTATTACGATTGTCGGAAATTTAATTGATAATGCATTAGAGGCAGTTACGAATTGTGAAAAGAAGCAAGTTGAAGTTGAGATACAACATGGGGATATACTAACTATTACAGTGCAAGATACGGGAAAAGGTATACAAGAAAAAGAAATAGAGGAATTATTTACGAAAGGTTATTCCACAAAGGGAGATAACCGCGGTTATGGTTTGTATCTTGTAAAAGAAAGTATACAGCGAATAAATGGGGAAATTCATATGCATTCATTAGTAGGAAAGGGAACAACGATAACGATTGAAATACCTAAAGGTAGGGATGAGAGGCAAATATGATTAAAGTTTTAATTGTAGAAGATGACCCGATGGTAGCAATGTTAAATACGCATTATTTAGAGCAAGTAGGAGGATTTGAACTTGTTCAAGCAGTTAACTCAGTAAAGTCAGCGATAGAAATATTAGAGAAATTACGAGTAGATTTAGTATTACTTGATATTTTTATGCCTGAAGAGACTGGGTTTGAGCTTTTAATGTATATCCGGAACCAAGAAAAAGAAAGCGATATTATAATGATTTCAGCTGTACATGATATGGGAAGTATTAAAAAAGCATTACAATATGGAGTTGTAGATTATTTAATTAAACCATTCACATTTGAACGATTTAAAGAGGCATTAACTATATATCGAGAAAAACTTACTTTCATGAAAGAACAACAAAAAATTAGTCAATCGGAATTAGATTCGTTAATTTTACAAAAAGAAAAAAGGGAGCCTATTGTCACGAAAGAGCTTCCGAAAGGGTTAACGAAGCAAACGTTGCAATTAATTTGGCAGAAAATCGAGTCTCTGAATGGAAGAGTATTTACAACAGATGAAATGGCACAATTAGTTGGAATTTCAAGAGTTTCTATTCGAAAATATGTAATGTTTCTGACTGACATTGGGGTGTTAGAAAACGAAATGATGTACCAACATGTGGGAAGACCTGTAAGTAAATTAAGATGTGTTGATCAAAAGAAAATAGAGTTTTACGTATAAGCGACTTAATATAAGTCGCTTATACTTTTTTTAATTACAAAATCAATTACAAAACTTACAAAAACTATTTTTACTATTGAAAGCGTTTTAATATTGTTATTAAGAAAACGAGGGGGTGCCATATGGGAATTCAAAAGAATGTGGAAGCGGTATCATTTTCTGAAGGAAATGAAGTACAAAGAGAATCTTTCGCTTCTAAAATTATGAATGTAAAAATCGGTGTTATACCTTTACCGTTATATGTAGTATTGGCTGCTATTATTTATGGGGCATCTGTATATAATAAATTGCCAGCAGATATGATTGGTGGATTTGCAGTTATTATGATCATGGGGATTTTCTTAGGCGATATTGGGATGAGAATTCCAATTTTAAAAAATATCGGCGGTCCAGCAATACTTTCGTTATTTATTCCATCATTACTTGTATTTTTTAACTGGATGAATCCAGCTTCAATGGAAGCTGCGACAATGTTAATGAAAAAATCGAATTTTTTATATTTATATATTTCTTGTTTAGTAGTCGGAAGTATTTTAGGAATGAACCGTAAAGTGTTAGTACAAGGTTTCGTTCGCATGTTTATTCCTTTAGTAGTAGGGACGTTAGCTTCTGTAGCAGTAGGATTATTGGTCGGTTCATTATTTGGATTTGAAATGAAGCAGACATTCTTCTTTATCATCGTACCAATTGTGAGTGGTGGTATCGGGGAAGGGATTTTACCATTGTCGCTAGCTTATAGTGATATTTTAAATGAATCATCAGCAACGTTTGTATCACAGCTTATTCCAGCAGCTATTATTGGAAATATGTTCGCAATTGTAAGTGCAGGGTATATGAAGCGTTTAGGTGAGAAGAAACCGGAGCTTAGTGGTAACGGTGTATTAGTGAAAACAGACAATCAAGCAGAATTATTAAAAGAACAAAATACAGAGAAGCCAATTGACTTCTCATTAATGGGAGCAGGTTTATTAATTGCGTGTACGTTCTTCATCTTCGGAGGATTTGCTTCTAAGTTCATCGGTATTCCTGGGGCAATCATTATGATTTTCTCAGCAGCGCTTGTGAAATACTTTAAATTAATGCCAGCAAAAATGGAGCAAGGAGCATTCCATTTATATAAATTTATTTCGAAGAATTTAACTTGGCCTTTAATGGTTGGATTAGGATTGCTATATATTCCGTTAAAAGACGTAGCAGCAGTTCTTTCAGTAGGATATGTTGTTGTGTGCGCATCGGTTGTTCTTACAATGGTAGCATCAGGTTTTCTTGTAGGGAAAGTGATGAAGATGTATCCAGTTGAATCGGCGATTGTAACTGGATGTCATAGCGGTTTAGGTGGAACTGGAGATGTTGCTATTTTATCGGCTTCAAATCGTATGGAATTAATGCCGTTCGCGCAAATTTCGACTCGTTTAGGCGGGGCAGCAATGGTTGTAACGGCGACAATATTATTAAAGATGTTTTCATGATCAAACAAGCTAGCTATATTCATATAGCTAGCTTGTCAAATTAAGGGGAGATTATAAGTATGTTAGCAAATCAAATTAATGAAAGATCATTGTTATTGCATAAAGAATTAGTAGGGAAAATTGAAATTACAAGTAAAGTTGAGGTAAATTCAGCGGATGATTTAAGCCTGACGTATACACCAGGTGTAGCGGAGTCTTGTAAGGCAATTGCAGCAGATGAAGAAACGGTGTATGACTATACAGCACGTGGCAATATGGTGGCAGTTGTTTCAGATGGAACAGCAGTACTCGGCTTAGGAAACATTGGACCGAAAGCGGCTATGCCTGTTATGGAAGGAAAAAGTATTTTGTTTAAGAAGTTTGCGAATGTAGATGCTTTCCCATTATGTTTAGGCACAACGGATGTAGATGAAATCGTTACCCTTGTAAAAAATTTAGAGCCTACATTTGCAGGGATTAATTTAGAAGATATTGCAGCACCGCGTTGTTTTGAAATTGAAAAACGATTAAAAGAAGAAACGAATATTCCTGTATTCCATGATGATCAACATGGAACAGCTATTGTCGTTTTAGCAGCTGTTATTAATGCATTAAAAGTTGTTAGCAAACAAATGGATAATGTGAAAATTGTTATTAACGGTGCGGGTTCGGCAGGAATTGCAATTGGAAAATTATTATTAAAGGCTGGTGCAAAGCACATTACGCTAGTTAGCCTAGAAGGTATTGTTTGTGAAGGTGAAACATGGATGAACGAAGCACAAATTGAAGTTTCAAAAAAGACAAATCGTGAACATGTGCGTGGAACGTTAAAAGAAGCGATTAACCAAGCTGATATTTTTATTGGCGTATCTGCTCCTAACGTATTAACGAAAGAACTTGTACAGACGATGAATGAGAAAGCAATTGTGTTTGCAATGGCGAATCCAATTCCAGAAATCTTCCCTGAGGATGCATTAGAGGCTGGGGCAGCCGTAGTAGGAACTGGGCGCTCGGATTATGCGAATCAAGTAAATAATGTATTGGCGTTTCCCGGAATATTCCGCGGTGCGTTAGATGTGCGCGCAACTGATATTACAGAAGAGATGAAATTAGCGGCAGCATATGGGATCGCTAACATCATTACTGATGAAGAACGTAATGCGAATTATGTAATCCCGAATCCATTAGATAAAAGAGTTGTTCCAAGTGTTGCGGAAGCAGTAGCGAAAGCAGCTATTGATTCAGGCGTGGCACAAATTACGAAAATACCACGTTATTAATAGCTAAAAGCAGTGCCTAAAAGGCACTGCTTTTTTGAGATAAGAAATCAAAATAATGAAGAAGTGTAGAATTATTTATGTTTCTTCACTATTTATTTAATTCCATTGCAACTTGTTTACCATTCACTAAAACCTCAGTTACTGCTACGATTACTTCTATCATTTTTTTCATCTCTCATCTCTCCTCGTTCATTTCTTACTTTAAGTATAAGAGAAGAGAGATAATTCAACTATCGAAGTACATGACGTAGAAATTACATTGTTGTAAGAAAGTTGTTTATTTTTGTCACTTTACTCAGCGGTGATTACAAACTGATCATAATATTTTTCATTCACATATATATTTAATAACCATAATCCAGATGAAGGTAGTGACATAGCGAGAGGGAGTTCGCTTGTAGTAGAATTGATTGTATTTGAAGTAGTCCAAGTTTGTTTGGAAATTTCTTTTTGAAAGAGTACTGGTGTTGGAGTTACAGATCCTTGTTTTAGCGCAATAATAGACAATTTTCCAGTTGGTATTTCAGAATCTAGAAAGTACCACATTATTTCATTTTGTTCATTTGCGATAATAGGACTATCAGCCATTGCGATTTTTCCTTCGATGCCTTTTAAAGGTATTTTTCCGTCTATGAATGAGGGTGCTTCTTCCCAATTTACATCTTTTAAAACACTAAGATGAAAGAAGGAAGGTGCGTTCACTTGATTGGACGTTGCGACAGCTTCAGTTTTAGATGCTTTTGAATCAGGTTGTGCTTGTGTGCATCCAGTGATGAGGAAGGAGAGAAGTAGCATAGTTCCGATTTTTTTCATGGTGCCACACTCCTAGTTTTTATTGTTAGTGTAATTGTATTTGCTAGAAGGCGGGACAATTCCTTTAAAATGTCAAAAGAGGTCGTAAGTTTTGTACGACCTCTTTTGACATTTTGTATCCCGTAAAAGCCCGATTGGTGTAGGTTAATAATCAGTGGGAGATAGCCCCACTAATTAAAGTTTCATTTTATATTTGTTCCGTTGTATAGGTTGGTTCGGTTTCTTTTTGGGGCATCGTCAAAAAAATAACGGATAGAACGATACATATGCCGCCTAATAATTGATATGCTCCAAAAGATTCACTTAGCCAAGTGATTGAAACGATGGCAGCTACAAGGGGTTCAATGCTAGATAAAATGCTTGTTTCTGTTGCTGCTAAATATTTAAGACTACCGATATACAGAAGGAAAGAAAGGGTACCACTAATAATGATAAGAATAAGCATAGAAAAAGTTTTTAGTGTAAAGGTTTGTGAAAATTGATTCCACCCGAATGAATGATTATAAATAAGTAGTGCAATTCCTCCGATTAACATCCCCCAACCAATTACTATAGTTGTTCCGCATGCTTTAATAAGCGAAGCTGGATGAAGGGTATAAAATGCAAATCCAATTGCTGTTAATAGTCCAAAAATAATAGCTTCTTTAGATAAAACAATATTTTCAATTGAGCCATTTGTAATAATAAAGTATGTTCCTATTAGCGCGGCTATAATTGCGAATAGTTGCATGGAAGCAGGGAATTTTCTTTGTTCAAATGCAACATACATGGTAATAAGAACAGGACCTAGAAATTGAAATAGCGTTGCTGTGACCGCGTTACTAATATGAACCGTTTCGATAAAGGCGTATTGCGCACCAAGCATGCCGAGAATAGAGAAAATAATAAGTTGTATAGAATATCTAGGGTGTTTCCAAATTTGAAATATGTTTTGTTTCTTTATAAGTAAGAAAGACAAAATAAATATTCCTGCAAGTAACAATCGAATTGTTAAAAAATCAATTGAGGATACATTAGTATGCTGAAATAGCCACTGAATCATTGGACCAGATAATCCCCATAATGTAGCCCCTGTAATAATCATAATGAGTCCGATACGTCTACCATTGTTCATTATCATGTTTCTCCTCTCCGGTATTTGATTTTTGATGTGTGACATGATAAAAGGAATTATATATAAAATCTGGTACTGTAAAAAGTATCAGATTTTAGTTTTATTAAGGGGTCAGATATTATGTTAGAATTAACGCCTAATTTAAATGTGAATAGTAAAAAGGCATTGTATGTGCAATTGTATGAGTATATAAAAAAAGAGATTAAAGATGGATCGATTGTCCCTTTTACGAAATTACCGGCTAAGCGAAAGTTAGCGATACATTTACAAGTAAGTAAAAATACAGTAGAGGCAGCCTACGAACAATTACTTGCAGAAGGTTATATTGAATCGATATCGAGAAAAGGTTATTTTGTATGCAAGATTGAGCAAATGGTTCATGTAGAGGATAGCGAAGAGAGGATAGAAGAAGTCCCGTTTCAGGAGAAGCGTTATAAATTTGACTTTACACAAACAGGAATTGATACAAATGCTTTTCCATTTAATATGTATCGGAAAATTGTAAATGAAGTATGGCAACCGCATAATAACGAACTTCTCTTTCTAGGACACCCTCAAGGGGAAGCAAGCTTAAGAGAAGAGATTACAAATTATTTGTATGAATCTAGAGGTGTGCGTTGTTCAGCTAGTCAAATTGTATTAGGAGCGGGAACACAAATATTAGTGAAACTATTGTTTCAATTGTTAAAGGAAAGCAATTATGCAGTTGAAAACCCAGGGTATCATAGGAAGATGGTTGTTTTTGAACAGGGAGAAGCAAGAGTCAAAATGTTATCTTTAGATAGAGATGGAATTTGTATTGCAGATTTAGAAAATAGCAATGCGAATGTTGTATTTGTTACACCTTCCCATCAGTTTCCATCTGGAATGATTATGCCTATTACGAGAAGGATGCAGCTTTTACAATGGGCAAAGAAAGAAGAGAACAGGTATATTATTGAAGATGATTACGATAGTGAATTTCGTTATTCTGGAAAGCCTATACCGGCGCTGCAAGGGTTAGATACAGAGGGGAAAGTTATTTATATGGGGACGCTATCTAAAGCATTATTGCCATCGCTACGGATGAGCTATATGGTGTTGCCGAAGAAATTAATTAAAAAGTATCAACAGCAATATTTATTTTATACACAAAGTGTTTCAAGAATAGATCAAGAAGTGATTAGAAGATTTTTAAATGAAGGATATTGGGAAAAACATATTCATAAAATGCGTGTTGTCTACCGAAAGAAGAGAGATAGACTTGTTTTTGAAATAGAGAAGTATTTCTCTAATCGTGTTGAAGTGATAGGAGAAGATTCCGGATTACACATTTTATTAAAAGTGCATAATGGAATGCGGGAAGAAGAATTAATTCAAGAAGCTGCGAAATATAGTATTAAAATATATCCTGTGTCTACGTACTATAAAGACGGTACGGCGCCTGAGAGTGTAGTTTTACTTGGGTTTGCGATATTATCAGAGGAAGAGATTGCGAAAGCGATTCAATTATTACACACGGCATGGTTTACAAGAAAGTAAAAAACATCCTCCAAACATGAGGATGTTTTTTATTATTTATTTTCATCTAAGAATAAGACCATATGCTCTTCGTCCCAATATTGTCCGTTATATTTTAATGAACGTTCTTGTACACCGAATGTTTTAAAACCTAATGATTCATAAAGTTTTTTCGCTCCATCGTTGCCAACAACAACATCAAGCATAACTTGTTCTACTTCTAAAGATTTAGCAAGCTCAAGACATTCTTTAATAAGTGCTTTTCCTGCTCCAAGTCCGCGTGCTTTTGGAGATACATATACAGAACCGATTTTAGCTTTATGTTCTTGTTTTACATATGGTTTCGTTTCCAGTGTTGCAACCCCGATTAATTTTCCATCTTTAAATGCACCTAGCGTATAGTTTTCATCTTGTGCTAATTTTTGTGCTTTATATTCAATCGCACACTCTTTATTAATAATATCTTCATAAGAAGAGCTGAATGCTTCAGGGTTTTGCTTTAATCCTTCTACGCGAAGTTCTAAGTAAATTTCTGCTTCGTCTTTTGTTAATACATGGATATCCAATTATATCACCCTCCAAATCTTTGCAAATGTACCTTTATTTTATATTGAAATAAGAATAATTTCAAAAGCTTAGCTTATATGAGCTGTTTTTATGAACAAAATAACACCAGTAGTGTTTACTACTACTGGTGTTTTCACACGCATATTATTCAAAAGGTAGCTCGATTATAAAGTTTGTTCCCGCTCCTAATTGGCTTGTTACTAGAATAGAACCGTTATGCAATTCTACAATTTCCTTTGCAACAGCTAGCCCGATGCCTTTTCCGCCTGTAGCTCGTGTTCTAGATTTATCAACACGATAAAAACGGTCAAAAATATGCGGGATATCTTCTTCAGGAATACCTTCACCTTCATCTTGTACACTTATTGTAAAAGAATCTGTTTCCATGAGTACACGTATCGTAATGGATGTGTTTTCTGGCGAATGTTGATAAGCGTTGTGTAATAAATTTAACATAACTTGTTCCATACGTCTTTCGTCTATACAAACTTCTAAATCATCTTTGCAATATACATGAAGTTGCATTTGCTTATTCGTTAATGTTGTTTTTGTTTTTTCAACCATTCGTTCTAAAAATGGCTGAAGAAGCACTTTTTGTTTTTTTATAACAAATTGGTGTTGTTCTAATTGTACAAGCATAAATAAATCTTGGACGAGATCGGTTACACTATCCGTTTCATCCTCAATGATTTGTAAGTATTCTTCTCGCTCCTCTTTTGTTAAAGAGTCTCTCTTTGCTACCTTTGCATAACCTTTCATATAGGTCAATGGAGTTAATAGTTCATGAGCGACACTAGCGAGAAATTCATTGCGCTCTTTTTTCATATACGTAAGTTCACTCGATAAATCTTCAATTGTTTTTGCTAAACTTCCGAGTTCATCATTCCGTTTAATACCTAATTGAATTGGCTTATTTAATTTTGACATTTTTTCTGTCGCTCTCTTCATTTTTACAAGTGGTTCTGTAATAACGCGTGAAAAAACAAAGACAGAAATTGTTGTTAAAATAATTGTTAAAACGCTAATGATAAGAAATTGGTTCATGAGTTTAAGTAACATATTTTCTAGGAAAGATGTTTTTAATAGCATATATAGCTTTCCTTGAAACTTTGTTGTGTTAAGTGGGCTTACTGTTGTGATGAACTTTGATTTTTTCCAGTTCCTTTCAACGACCAATCCGCCGTCTGGGACAGTTTCTGTTTTACAAGTAAGTTGTTTTTGCATATCTTTTGTTACGGGTTCTGAGGTGGAAATAATTTTGCCGTTATGGTCAGTAATAATGATAGCTATATCGGAGTTAGAAATTGATTCCGATTCAACTAAGTGTGCAGCCTCATTCGTAATATCGAATTCAGGATACACAGGGCGTTTAGGACTTTTATTATGTTCAGCGTGTTTCATTTCTTTATAATATTCATCCCGTCTCTCGCGGCTTTTTATTTTTTTACTATAGCGATTACCTTTCTCTAAAAGAGCATCTGTTTCCTCTACAATACGCATTTTTGAAAGGCTTTTATAAAAAGATACGAAAGCAATTGTTTCAATACATAAAGCTAATATTAAAAAGTATGTCCCAATTTTAAGGGAAAGTTTACTCATTTTTTCACCATACCTTATTCATAATAAAGAGTCAGTGGTATACGATTTCCCACTGACCGAAGTAATTATTCACTTTTCCATTTATATCCGACTTTATAGACCGTTTCTAAGTAATCTTCAATTGGAAATCCTTTTTTGCGTAGTTTATCACGGATATTACGAATGTGTGAATCAATTGTTCTATATTCGATATCTGTTTCATAGCCCCAAATTTTTTCGATTAAATCATCTCGGCTATAAGCACGGTTTGTATTTTGCAAAAATAGTCCGAGTAACGAAAATTCGATAGGAGTTAATGAGATTTTTTCATCATAAACTGTGACAGTATGTTTCGTTTTATCCCACTCAATACCATTGAAACTAACAAAGCCATCTTTTTTTGTACGGCGTAATATAGCCTCGATTCGTGCGACTAATACATGCTCATCAAATGGTTTTGTAATATAATCATCTGCGCCCATCGTGAGGCCTTTCACCATATCGTAGTTTTGATTACGAGCTGTTAACATAATGATAGGAACATTGGAAATTTGACGAATTTGATAGCAAGTATCCCATCCATCCATACTTGGCATCATAACATCTAATAAAATAATATCGAATTCTTTTTGTTCGATTAAATTTAGTGCTTCAAGGCCAGAGGTAGCTTTCATGCAAAAATAGCCGCGAGGGCTTAAGAACAGATCTAATAATCGTAACATACGTTCTTCATCGTCTACTAATAAAATTTTTACCATAATCTTGTGCACCCCAAACTGTTCATTCTACTTGTATAGTTTACATGAAAATAATAAAAAACTCTTTTTATGTGATTGAGTGGAAGAGTTATTTTTCGCTCAGAGTAATTGACATAAAAAATGCACTAGTTTTGCACAACTATTTTTTATAATAGAAAACGTAGCGACACAAAATACCCTATGTTGCGACATAACGTCATGTCATTTTATTTATAAAATGACAATTCCATTCTATTGTGTATGTGAGATAGAGAGGGTTTTCGTATTCACCTCGCATCGGATAAGAAAAATTTCCTATCTCACACTTTTTTTTAAAGGAGATCATACACATGAATTCAAAAGAAGAAATTTCAAAAAAAGAAAAGCAAGATCGTAATACGGTTGTCATGTGTGTTGCCGTATCTATGATTATTATTATAAGTTGCGTAAATAAAATTTTGGGGATTTTATAATATAAAAAAGCTGATTGCTTCTTAAGGAGCAATCAGCTTTTTTCATTGTTAGGGGAGTATTCCTATATGATAAACCAAGGTAAAATTGCTAACCCAGAAGTTACAATTGCTGTAGTAAATATTAAAAGCATAGCTCGTTTGTTTTGTTTCATATCACATTCTCCTCTACATATCAAGTACATGCGATCAGCGTGGGATGTAGTTCCCCACTGAGTAAAGTTTCACTTTATATTTTTAGTATAATGAATGGTAAGGATTGGTACGATCGATAAAGGTGACATGAAGATTACATTGTTGTAATGCAAAAAAACATCTTTCTTATTAAGAAAGATGTTTTTGGAAAACTACCCCGCTATTTGTGGGCAGTAACTCCCACCTTAAAATTCAGCGAATGCGAGGGAGTTAGGTGGGCGATAACTGCCCGTAAAAGCCCGATTGGTTCAACTAATACTCAGTAGGGAATGGAAAAAAAACACTGAGTAAAGTTTCACTTTATATTGAAGTATTAATCATTTAAGAACAAAACCATATGTTCCTCGTCCCAATATTGACCATTGTGTTTTAATGAACGCTCTTGTACGCCGTAAGTTTGGAAACCTAATGACTCATATAATTTTTTTGCACCAACGTTACCAACTACAACATCAAGCATGAGTTGTTCTACATGTAATTTATCGGCATTTTCAATAATTGCTTTAATTAGAGCTCGTCCTGCTCCGAGACCACGTGCTTTTGGGGAAACAAAAACGGAGCCAATTTTTGCTTTATGTTCTTGTTTAATAAATGGTTTTGTTTCTAAAGTAGCGATACCAATTAAATCATTATCTTTGAAGACACCTAGAGTATACTTATCCGGATTGCTTAATCGTTTAGCCATAGCAGCCACAGGATTTTCATGTTTAAGAACATCTTCATAAGAAGAGCTAAAAGCTTCCGGATTCTTCGTTAAACCTTCCATACAAACTTTTAAATATATTTCTGCGTCCTCTGTTGTTAATAAGCGAATTTCCATAGTTGTAACCTCCCTGGTGGATTTCAAATAAATCCATTACTTTTATAAGATTGAGTATATGTTTTGTTAGTATTCTCTTTTAATTTGTAAAAGAATGAAAAGATATATGCTACAATGTTTTGTTTTAATTATGTAATGAAATTATATATTAACTTTGTTAACTATTCAAGTGTTTAATATGTTACATTTTTATAACTAAAATAACTCCTCGATTGAGGAGTTATTTTTTAAACATTGGATTGATAGCCATCAATTCGTTTTGGATGTGTGTAAATATTACAAGATTCATTTCTAATAAACCCTACGACTGTAATGCCTAAATCATGGGCAAGTTGCAATGCCAGTTTTGTTGGAGCGGATTTAGATAGAACAATTTCACATCCGATTTTTGAAACTTTGAGTAAAATTTCGGATGAAATACGTCCGCTAAATGCGATGATTTTTCCTTTAATGGATATATCGTTACGCAAACAATGACCATATATTTTATCTAATGCATTATGTCTTCCAATATCCATTCTTGATAGGAGGATATTGTTTCGATCACATAGCGCGGTATTGTGAACACCGCCAGTTTGGCGAAATGTAGTAGAAGATTGTTGCAAGGTATTCATTAAGTGAAAGCATTCTTCAGGAGTAATTTTTACATGTATATCATGTAAGTCTTTTGCTTTTGCTGCGTCGTTTACGAAAATAAAACCTTGTCTACCTTTTCCGCAGCAAGAAGTGATGTATCGTTTATTATATAAAGTTTGATAGAGCGGATTCACTTTTGATGATTTTACATGGACAATTCCGTTATCTTTTTGAACCCATAGTTCTTCAACATCTTTATAGGAAGAAATAATCCCCTCAGAAATTAAAAAACCAATTACCATATCTTCAATATAATTTGGTGTGCATACGACTGTTACATATTCTTCACCATTCAACTTAATAGTAATAGGAGATTCTGTAACAATCTCATCAAGCTGTTTTGAAAATGTACCAGATTGATAGCGTACAATTGTATAAGTCTCTTGCGTAGGCCCCATATTAAATTCCCCTTTTATATGTATTTCTCTCCCACATTTATCATAAAACAATGGAAAAAATAAAAACACCTATTAACAAGAAGATCACAGATTATTTTGGTTATTATTGTATATGTACGATATAATAGAACTGTAGAATAGTGATAATTTCAAGCTTTCGTAGTTATACCTTATAACATCTAGAATCGACTTCATAAGAAAGTATTTGGGTAGAGCGTTTCAAAAATATGTACAGTAATGCGATTTTGAAAACGGATTCATAATTGTGTTGTACAGTTGGTTGTAAGGAGAGGGGAAACTATGGCAGAACAGACAGTCCGTGTAACCGTCGATGGTAAAGAATTTTTTGCATCAGGTGAAAAGACGATACTACAATTATTTAACGAGAGTAATTTGGAACATCCTCAAATTTGTCATGTACCAGAAGTAGATCCAATTCAAACTTGTGATACGTGTATTGTAGAAGTAAATGGGAAGTTAATGCGTGCTTGTTCAACGAAATTAGAGAATGGTATGCATATTGAAAGACAGTCCCAGCGTGCAAAAGAGGCACAGACTGAGGCAATGGATCGGATATTAGAGAATCATTTATTGTATTGTACTGTTTGTGATAACAATAATGGTAACTGTAAAGTCCACAATACAGTACATATGATGGGAATTGAGGAACAGAAATATCCGTATGAGCCGAAAGTAAGTGCGTGTGAAGTGGATATGTCACATCCATTTTATCGATATGATCCAAATCAATGTATTGCTTGTGGGCAGTGTGTAGAAGTATGTCAAAACTTACAAGTGAATGAAACTATATCGATTGATTGGAGCTTAGACCGTCCACGTGTTATATGGGACAATGGTGTAAGTATAAATGACTCATCTTGTGTAAGTTGTGGGCAGTGTGTAACAGTATGTCCATGTAATGCGTTAATGGAAAAAACAATGCTGGGTGAAGCTGGATTCATGACAGGATTGAAACCGGATGTGTTAGATCCGATGATTGATTTTGTAAAGGATGTAGAACCTGGATATAGTAGTATTTTAGCAGTTTCAGAAGTAGAGGCTGCGATGCGTAAGACGAAAGTGAATAAAACAAAAACAGTTTGTACATTTTGTGGTGTAGGTTGTTCATTTGAAGTATGGACGAAAGACCGCCACATTTTGAAAGTACAGCCTGTTTCAGATGCGCCGGTTAACGGTATTTCCACATGTGTAAAAGGCAAATTTGGATGGGATTTTGTAAACAGTGAAGATCGCATTACGAAGCCATTAATTCGCCAAGGAGATATGTTTGTTGAAGCTTCATGGGAAGAGGCTCTTGAAGTTGTTGCATCCAATATGCAGCATATTAAATCAGAATATGGAAGTGATGCATTTGGATTTATTTCTTCTTCGAAAGTAACGAATGAAGAAAATTATCTTATGCAAAAACTAGCCCGTCAAATATATGGAACAAATAATGTAGACAACTGTTCCCGTTATTGTCAATCTCCAGCAACAGACGGTTTATTTAAAACTGTCGGTATGGGCGGGGACGCTGGAACAGTGAAAGATATTGCGGAAGCAGGCCTTGTCATTATCGTTGGAGCAAATCCAACAGAAGGACATCCTGTACTTGCAACGCGTGTAAAACGTGCACATAAATTACATGACCAAAAATTAATTGTGGCAGACCTTCGTAAACATGAAATGGCAGAGCGTGCGGATTTATTCATTCATCCGCGCCAAGGAACTGATTACGTATGGCTCGCTGGTATTACGAAATATATTATTGATCAAGATTGGCACGATAAAAAGTTCATAGCTGAAAATGTGAAGAATTTTGATGAATATAGCAAAATGGTAGAAAAGTATACGCTTGATTATACAGAAGAAATCACGGGGATTTCGAAAGAAAATCTGAAAGAAATGGCTCGTATGGTATATGAAGCAGATGGTACTTGTGTACTTTGGGGAATGGGTGTAACTCAAAATACTGGAGGAAGTACAACTTCAGCAGCAATTTCAAATCTATTGCTTGTTACGGGTAACTATCGTCGTCCTGGTGCAGGAGCATACCCATTACGCGGACATAATAACGTACAAGGCGCTTGTGATATGGCAACATTACCAAACTGGCTTCCAGGTTACCAAGCGGTTTCAGATGATGCGCTCCGTGCGAAATTTGAAAAAGCATACGGTACTACAATTCCGAAAGCACCAGGCTTAAATAATATTGCAATGTTACTTGCGGCAGATGAAGGAAAACTGCGTGGTATGTATGTTATGGGTGAAGAAATGGCTTTAGTAGATTCGAATGCCAACCATGTACAACATATTTTAGCGAATTTAGATTTCCTTGTTGTTCAAGATATGTTCTTATCGAAAACAGCTCGTTTTGCTGATGTTATTTTACCAGCGGCACCAAGCTTAGAAAAAGAAGGAACGTTTACAAATACAGAGCGCCGCATTCAAAGATTATATGAAGTATTGAAGCCGCTTGGTGATTCAAAACCAGACTGGTGGATTTTACAAAAAGTTGCTCGTGCACTAGGCGGGGATTGGAATTATGAAAGTCCAAGTGAAATTATGGACGAAATCGCGTCACTTGCACCGTTATACTCTCAAGCAACGTACGACCGTCTAGAAGGATGGAATAGTTTATGTTGGGGTAGTCATGATGGTAGCGATACACCGCTATTATATGTAGACGGATTTAACTTCCCAGATAAACTCGCTCGTTTATCATTAGATGAATGGATACCACCAGTTGTAGCGCCAGATGAGTATGATTTACTTTTAAATAATGGACGTATGTTAGAACATTTCCATGAAGGGAATATGACGAATAAATCGGCTGGTATTTTATCTAAAGTATCTGAAGTGTTCGTTGAAATCTCCCCGGAACTTGCCCTAGAGCGCAATGTGAAAGATGGTGGTCTTGTAGAATTAGCATCACCATTTGGGAAAATTAAAGTACAGGCACTTGTTACAGATCGTGTAACGGGGAAAGAGCTATATTTACCGATGCATGCAACAGTAAATGAAGAGGCAATCAATATTTTAACTGGAACGGCGACAGATCTTTATACGTGTACACCAGCGTATAAACAAACGATGGTAAAGATGCGTGTACTACGTGAAAAAGGGAATCGTCCGTTACCATCTTCAAACCCGAGAGATAAAAAGCGTAATCCGCAAAATGGTGTTGAAATCCAGCAAAAATGGCAAAGAAAACAATACGTATCACTTGTGGACTAGGGGGCGGAGATAGTGGCGAAAGAAATTACTGTAATTAAAAAGAAAGTTGTAACAGAGGAAGAACAGAAACAGCAAGTAGCAGATGAACTTCTAAATGAGTTATCTAATAATCGTGAAGCAGTAGAAGAAACGATGCAGCTTTTAGCACAGTTGCAGAAGGCTGGTATATTAGATGCAGCAATTAGTTTACTTGCTGCGAAGGAAGATGTTTCAAAAATCGCTGTGGAGCAATTAAATCGTGAACCAGTTAAAAATGCACTCAACAATATGATGGGGGCAGGAGAAGCGTTATCTTCAGTTGATCCAGAAATAACGAAGCAAATTACGTCAAGTTTAGTTACAGGATTGCAATTTGCAACAGATGAATTAAATAGTGGTAAAAAAACAAAAGTAATGGATTTCTTTAAAGTATTAAAAGATCCAGATATCAATAGAGCTATTACATTCGGTTTTAGCTTCTTGAAAGCATTTGGACAAGGCCTAGAGAAAAAATAGAATAAATGAAAAAGTGATGGGAAGTAGCCATCACTTTTTTCATTATATGTATAAGAGTGTTCATGTTAAGCGGAATATATTATTATTAAAAAGATGGATTAGAACTTGAAATATGGAATCCATCTCAAATACCGTTTTAGAATTTGGAGGAATATATGCAACACCGTAAAAAACTATCTATACCAGGAGTAATGAGACATTCCTTTCAAACAGTTAAATTTGCTTTTTGGAATGTATTAACTTTTCAACTTGCTTATAAATTATTAGCAGCGATTGTGTTTGTTCCACTATTTGGAATCATTTTTAATAAGTTATTGTATTTTGCTGGTTATGCAAATGCGACAAATGATGAATTATTAGCGTTTTTAAAGACGCCTTATGGCATCTTAGCAATCGTAATTTTATCATTGTTAGCACTGTTTCTTATCTTTACAGAATTTGCGGTGCTTATTATTATTTCGTATTTCGCTCATAAAAGACAGAAGGTGAAATTACGTCCGATTTTATATAAAACGGTAACGTATTTACCTACTCTTTTCACATATTGCTTACCAGGATTTATTTTATATGCTGTCGTATTGTTGCCTCTTTTAAATATGGGATATGAAACGGCGTTAATCCCGCAAATTCAAATTCCTAACTTTATTACAGGAGAACTTTTTAAGACAACGATGGGACAAGTTGGTTATTACACGTTCTTTGCTGTAGTCGCGTATTTGAATCTTCGATGGATTTTCGTTCTACCCATTGTTGTTTTAGAGCAAAAACCATTTCGCGTGGCAGCACGTAAAAGTGCAACTTTAGTAAAGGAAAGCTTTTTTAAAGTACTATTCTTTTTAGTAGGATTTTTTATTTCAATTGGAATTGTATATGTCGTGTTTTTGGGAATATATTTATTGTGCCTATGGGGTGTTTATGAATTTACAAACCCGAAAGGAACATTTGCATTATTAGCTGAATCAACGATTTCTGTATTTTTAACGAGCACATTGTATTTATTCAGCTTTATCGTGACGCCATTTTATATTATGGCGATTACGCGATTATACTTACAAAAGGTACCGGTTGAGGATGTTTTATTAGAAGAAGGATTAGATTATTCGAAAACGAAAGCAGATAAATGTTTCTTCCAAAAACATCGTTGGAAATTCATTGGCGTATACATTGTAGGAATTATTACTGCCGGAATGGTCGTTGCTTTCATTGTAACGTTTATTTCAAATTCATATAAAGAACCGATTATTATGGCGCACCGCGGGTATATATCAAAAGGTGTAGAAAATACGAAAGAAGCTGTGCAAGGTGCTATTGATGCAAAAGCAGACTACGCTGAAATAGATGTATTACAAACGAAAGACGGTGAACTAGCGGTTATACATGATTTGAAGCTGAAACGTCTCGCAAATGCCAATGTGCATGTGTCAGATTTAACGATGGCTGAGTTAAGGCAGCTTACCCTTAGTCAAGATGGACTTTCAGGACAAATAAGTACACTTGATGAAATCATTAAGCTAGCAAATGGCAAAATCAAACTTAATATAGAAGTGAAGCTTCATGGGGGCGAAAAAGATTTTGTAAACAAAGTCTTAAAAACGATTAAAGATAATGAATTTGAGAAGCAATGTGTAATTCAAACGTTACACTATCCACTTATTAAAGAGTTTAAGCGTGCAAATCCAGATATAAAAGTAGGGTATATATTGTATGCAAGTAGAGCTAACTTAAAGAATGTGAAGGCTGACTTTTACGTAGCAGAAGAATATATGTTAAATAAGAAGTTAGTAAAAGAAGCAAGGAAGTTAAACAAACCAATTTACGTATGGACAGTAAATGATATGGAAAATTTAAAGGCATATTATAAGTTGAACGTAGATGGTATCATAACCGATTACCCTGAAGATGCACGTGAAACAATTAAGATGTTAAAAGAGCAAGAAGCGGAAGAAAGTGATCTGTTTGATAAAATTACTGAAACGACAGATGATTTATTTTCTAAGTTATTTATAAGTTACCCAGCTGCTAGCTAAATGCTAGCAGCTGTTTTTTTTTTTGAAAAGAATATATCTCTAAAGTATTGAGTAAAATAATAACTGTATATGTATACGTTATCGCTTAGGTTTCTTACATTGTTAAATTATTGTCAAATAATAAAAGGTTGCTGTTTATTTTGAAGAGGTATAATAAAAATAGAGTGATAGATAATGAAATGTCACGAAACCCCCAATAGAATCAATGTTTTATATATTTACACTATTCTAAATATATAAACTTTATAAAAATGGTATGTTAGCGTTTTCATAACTTTTAAGTTATGCTAGAATAAGGACATAAGTTATTAATTATTACAAAAAGAAAAAAGAATCTCTTTTTTCTGTTAATTATAAGGGGGCATTTCATTATGCGTATTGGGGTACCAGCAGAAATTAAAAACAACGAAAACCGTGTGGCAATGACACCAGCAGGTGTTGTACATTTAATTCGTAACAATCACGAAGTATTCATTCAAAAGGGTGCAGGTTTAGGGTCTGGTTTCACAGACGCTCAGTATGTTGAAGCGGGAGCAAAAATTGTTGATACAGCTGAAGAAGCTTGGAACATGGAAATGGTTATGAAAGTTAAAGAACCAATTGAAAGCGAATACAAACACTTCAGTGAAGGCTTAATCTTATTCACATACTTACACTTAGCTCCAGAGCCAGAATTAACAAAAGCTTTAATCGAGAAAAAAGTTGTTTCTATTGCATATGAAACAGTACAATTAGAAAATCGTTCATTACCATTACTTGCACCTATGAGTGAAGTAGCTGGTCGTATGGCTGCACAAATTGGTGCACAATTCCTTGAGAAAAACAAAGGCGGTAAAGGTATCTTACTTGCAGGTGTTCCAGGGGTTAAACGTGGTAAAGTAACAATCATCGGTGGTGGACAAGCTGGTACAAATGCTGCTAAAATTGCAGTTGGACTAGGTGCGGATGTAACAATCATCGACTTAAGCGCAGAACGTCTTCGTCAATTAGATGACATTTTCGGAAACCAAGTAAAAACTTTAATGTCTAATCCTTACAATATTGCAGAAGCTGTTAAAGAGTCTGATCTTGTAATCGGTGCAGTATTAATCCCAGGTGCAAAAGCTCCAAAACTTGTAACAGAAGAAATGATTAAATCAATGGAACCAGGTTCTGTTGTTGTAGATATCGCGATTGACCAAGGTGGTATTTTCGAAACAACTGATCGTATTACAACTCATGATAACCCAACTTATGAAAAACACGGCGTTGTTCATTATGCAGTTGCAAACATGCCAGGTGCGGTTCCACGTACATCAACTCTTGCATTAACAAACGTAACAGTACCATATGCAGTACAAATTGCTAACAAAGGCTACAAAGAAGCTTGCCTAGGCAACACTGCACTATTAAAAGGTATTAACACATTAGATGGCTATGTAACATTTGAAGCAGTTGCAGAAGCTCACGGTGTAGAGTACAAAGGTGCTAAAGAATTATTAGAAGCAGAAACAGTATCTTGCTAATAGAAGCATTATACAAAACAAAATCGAACAATATATAAAACAACATGATAAGAGCTAAGAGTGAAGATCTCTTAGCTCTTCTTGGCAAAAGGGGGCATACATCGTGGCCAACCTATTTAAAAAGAAATCCGTTACGCAATTGTTAGGGGAAAGTAAAAGTAAAACTTTGACGAAAACGCTAGGGGCATTTGACCTAACAATGCTAGGGATTGGTGCGATAATTGGTACAGGAGTTCTAGTATTAACTGGATTAGTAGCAGCAAGAGATGCTGGTCCAGCAGTTATTTTTTCATTCATGATTGCAGCCATCGTTTGTGGATTTGCAGCATTATGTTACGCAGAGGTTGCTTCTACACTTCCTGTTTCAGGTAGTGTGTACACATACTCATATGCAACAATTGGCGAGTTTGTAGCTCATTTAATGGGATGGACATTACTATCCGTATATGTTGTAACGACTGCCGCAGTAGCTGGCGGATGGACTGGTTACTTCCATAACTTAGTGAGTGGATTAGGGCTTGAAATTCCAAAAGCACTGCTAACGATTCCGTCTCAAGGTGGTATGGTGAATTTACCAGCAGTTATCGTTACATTAGTTATAACTTGGTTATTATCAAGAGGTACGAAAGAAAGTAAACGCGTGAATAACATAATGGTATTAATTAAAATTGGTATCGTTGTTTTATTCATTGCAGTTGGTGTATTCTACGTGAAACCAGAAAACTGGATACCATTTGCACCGTACGGTTTAAGTGGAGTTTTCGCGGGGGGAGCAGCAGTATTCTTTGCTTTCTTAGGATTTGATGCATTAGCAACTTCTGCTGAAGAGGTAAAAAATCCGCAACGTGATCTACCGATTGGTATTATCGCTTCGTTAGTCATTTGTACAATCATTTATGTTGTAGTTTGTCTCGTTATGACGGGGATGGTTTCTTATAAAGAATTAGATGTACCAGAAGCTATGGCATATGTGTTAGAAGTTGTAGGACAAGATAAAGTAGCTGGTATAATCGCAATTGGAGCTGTAATTGGTATTATGGCAGTAATTTTTGCTTACATTTATGCAACGACACGTGTATTCTTCGCGATGAGCCGTGACGGTTTATTGCCAGAATCTTTCGCGAAAATTAATAAAAAGACAGAAGCGCCAACATTTACAGTTTGGTTAACAGGAATTGGTAGTGCTTTAATTGCTGGATTTATCGATTTAAAAGAATTGTCGAATTTAGCGAATATTGGAGCGTTGTTAACATTTGCGATGGTTGGTGTGTCAGTTATTATTCTTCGTAAAACACATCCAAAATTACAACGTGGATTTATGGTACCACTTGTACCGATCTTGCCGATTATTTCGATTGCATGTTGTCTATTCTTAATGGTAAATCTACCATTAAAAACATGGATGTACTTCGGTGCTTGGTTAGCAATTGGAGTAGTTGTATACTTTGTTTATTCGAAAAAACATAGTCATTTAAAAGACGATGGAAGTTCGCAGGATAATTTAGAACAAGCTAATTAAAAGGGATATAAGTATAGTAAGCCTTGTGCGTCTAGGGAGCGCGCAAGGCTTTTTCTTTTGTTGAAATAAAGGGGATGTATATTACTTTGTTGAATTTTTATGTCGGAATATGAAAAAAGGGTGGGGGCATAATGGAAGAAACAAAAGTTGTTGTTGGAGCAGAGGGTTATAATAATAACCCTGGTTGGTTACATACGAATGAAGAAGAATTAAATTTATTACGGAGAGAAACTTGGCTTGATAAATTTCAACCTAATTCTTTATCAGTAATTTTGGCAGAACATGTATGGGAGCATTTATCATATGAAGAAGGAATTGAAGCTGCAAAAATTTGTTATGAGTTTTTAATAGAGAATGGATATATTCGTTGTGCAGTACCAGATGCATTTTTTCCAGATGAAGAATATCAGCAAGGGGTACAAGTAGGTGGACCTGGTCCATTAGATCATCCTGCAGCAAGCCATAAAATTGTTCATAACTATAAAACAATCACGTCCATGTTTGAATCAGCAGGTTTTCAAGTGATGCTCTTAGAATACTGTGATGAGAATGGTAAGTTTCACTATAATGATTGGAATGAGAAAGATGGATTTATTTATCGTTCGAAACGTTTTGACCATAGAAATCGGGATAATCAGTTAGGATTTGTTTCTTTAATTGTGGATGCGGTGAAAAATGAAAAGTAAGTAAAAAGGGATGTGCGAATTGTGCATCCTTTTTTGTATGAGAATATAGAGAGTGCGGAAAATATGTATACGACTTATTAAAATGTGAACGGAATGTTCATAAAAAAAATTCAGATTTCATTGACACATATGAGTGGACGCTCATATAATAAGAGTATAAGATATATGAATGATTGTTCATATGTTCAATTAAAGAGGTGAGCTATAATGGCTGGAAATAAAGTAGAAACACCACAAGAGACATGTTCTCAAACGATAATTCATGAAGAAGTTGTAGAGCAAGTAAAACAAACAATTCCAACTGATGAAAGTTTAAGTAAAGTAGCAGAACTATTTAAAGTATTAGGTGACCGTACACGTACGAGAATATTACATGCGCTATTTGAAGCTGAAATGTGCGTTTGTGATTTAGCTTATTTATTAGGAATGACACAATCATCTATTTCGCATCAGCTTCGTGTGTTAAAGCAAGCGAAACTTGTGAAGAATCGTAAAGAAGGAAAGGTTGTTTATTATTCGTTAGCTGACCAGCACGTAATTCATATCTTCGAGCAAGCGTTTGAACACGTAAACGAAGAAGAATAAAAGAACGCGAGGAGGGAGAACGATGGCTGAAGCATTGGTGAAAAAGAAACTGATGTTAGAAGGTTTAGATTGTGCGAACTGTGCAATGAAAATTGAAAAAGGTGTTGGGAATATAGAAGGGGTAAATTCTTGTTCTGTAAACTTCGCAACAAAGACAATGATCTTAGAAACAGCACAAAATAAAGAAAACGAAGTTGTTACGGAAGCAAAACAACTCGTTACAAAATTAGAACCGCATATTAAAGTTCAAGAAGAACAAAAAAATAAAATTGCTAAAGAAGTATTTATATTAGAAGGTTTAGATTGTGCGAACTGTGCAATGAAAATTGAAAATAAAGTGAAGGAAATGCCAGCTGTCTCAGAAGCAACTGTTGATTTCGTATCGAAGAAACTACGAGTAGAAGTTGCGAATAAAAGAGAACTAGAAGCGACTGTAGCAAATATAACAAATGTCGTTCAAAAGTTAGAACCAGATGTGAAAGTTGTTCGTGAAGAGAAGAACGGTCATGACCACGGACATAGTCACGATCATGGTGAAGCAAATGTGAAAAAGATGGTAGGGAGATTAGTGGTCGGCGGAATTTTGACAGCAATTGCTGCATTAGCGGGCTTACCACAAATGGTAACAATTCCGTTATTTGTCCTTGCTTATTTATTAATAGGTGGAGATATCGTTTGGAGAGCGATAAGAAACATAACTCGTGGCCAAGTATTTGATGAAAACTTTTTAATGGCAATTGCAACTGTAGGAGCTTTTGCAATTCAACAATATTCTGAAGCTGTAGCAGTAATGCTATTTTATCAAGTAGGAGAACTATTCCAAAGTATTGCGGTAAACCGCTCCCGAAAATCAATTACTTCATTAATGGATATTCGTCCTGATTATGCGAATGTAAAGATTGGAAATGAAACGAAGCAAGTATCACCAGAAGATGTAAAAATTGGCGATTATATTATCGTTAAGCCAGGTGAGAAAGTGCCGTTAGACGGAAAAGTAATTGAAGGAACATCAATGGTAGATACTTCAGCATTAACAGGTGAATCTGTACCACGTGAAGTAGAAGTTGGAAATGATGTATTAAGTGGCTTTGTGAACCAAAATGGTGTGTTGACAATTGAAGTTACAAAAGAATTCGGTGAATCCACTGTATCGAAAATTTTAGATTTAGTTCAAAATGCAAGCAGTAAAAAAGCACCAACGGAAAACTTTATTACGAAGTTTGCACGTTACTACACTCCAGTTGTAGTTATTACAGCGGCGATCATGGCGTTTATTCCACCACTTATTTTAGAAGGAGCTACATTCTCTGAGTGGATTTATAGAGCTTTAGTGTTCTTAGTAATCTCTTGTCCATGTGCGTTAGTTGTATCCATTCCTCTTGGATTCTTTGGAGGTATCGGTGGTGCATCTAAAAGTGGTGTGTTAGTAAAAGGTAGTAACTATTTAGAAGCTTTAAATGATGTAAAATATATTGTTTTTGACAAAACAGGAACATTAACAAAAGGTGTTTTCAAAGTTACAAAAATGGAACCGAGCGAAGGTACTACAAGTGAAGAGTTATTAGAGTATGCGGCATTTGCTGAAGTATATTCTAACCATCCAATTGCCCAATCTATTCGAAAGGCATATGGAAAATCAATTGATGAAAAAATAATCGATGATTATAACGAAATTTCTGGTCACGGTACAGTCGTAAAAGTACAAGGAAAAGAAATTTTTGCAGGTAATGCAAAATTAATGAGAAAAGAAAATATTGAATTTAAGCAACCAGAAACAGTAGGTACATTAGTTCACGTTGCTGTAGATGGAAGATATGCAGGTTATATTGTTATCTCTGATGAGGTAAAAGAGGATTCGAAACAAGCGATTCAAAAGTTAAAAGAACTAGGTATTAAAAAGACAGTAATGTTAACTGGTGATGCAAAACCAGTTGGTGAAGCTGTCGGTAAAGAATTAGGCTTAGATGAAGTTCATGCGGAATTACTACCGCAACAAAAAGTAGAAGAGATTGAAAAAATTGATGTAGCGAAGCACGGAAAAGAAAAAATTGCCTTCGTTGGTGACGGTATTAACGATACACCAGTATTAGCCCGTGCAGACGTTGGTATTGCGATGGGTGGTTTAGGATCAGATGCAGCAATTGAAGCGGCAGACATCGTTATTATGACTGATGAGCCTTCAAAAATTGCGACAGCTGTAAAAATTGCAAAACGCACAAGAAGTATAGTGTGGCAAAATATCATCTTTGCTTTAGGTGTAAAAGGGATCGTTTTATTACTTGGTGCCTTTGGTATTGCAACAATGTGGGAAGCTGTTTTCTCAGATGTTGGTGTGACACTACTTGCAGTGTTAAATGCAATGCGTGTATTACGAGTGAAAGATTTATAAAAAAGAGGACGCAACCCGCGTCCTCTTTTTTATTGGTGATTTTGTTGAAATTGACTCAATAAAATAATACCAAATATTATTTTACTTTCAAATAGTGCAATATTAAAATTTACAAATAAAATACATTCGTCTTATTATTTTAATATATTTTTTACAAATATCCATATAGTATTGAAAAAACAGAGAAGGGGAAACTTCTCTGTTTACTTTTGTATGTTTTTTTCAACTTGTTCTCGAACTGTTTGAATGTAATTCATTTTATGATCCCAGCACTCTTGGCTTAAATCGACAGGGTATTCTTCAGGATTTAAAGTTCGCATATATTCTTCCCAAAATAGAGAGAGACTCTGTTCATTATATTTTTGAATATCTAATATACTTGGTAGTTCATATGTTCTTTCACCGTTAACGAAAATGTCTTTATGCAGTTCACGGGCTTCAAAGTTTGTTACGAATTTACTTATATATGTGTGAACTGGATGGAACATTTTTAAGCGCTCTTCTTTTCCAGGTTCTTCAGAATCTAACGCAATATAATCGCCTTCTGCATGATTGTTTACCCGATTGATAATACGATAAATTCGTTTCAGTCCTGGAGTGGTAATTTTTTCAGGGTTAGATGAAATTTTAATCGTATCATTTAATTTTCCGTCAGTATCTTCAATCGCAACTAGTTTGTAAACAGCCCCCAATGCAGGTTGCTCAAAGGACGTAATTAATTTCGTCCCAACACCCCATACGTCAATTTTTGCTCCTTGAGATTTAAGGTGCATAATTGTGTATTCATCTAAATCGCTAGAAGCGATAATTTTTGTATTTGTAAACCCTGCTTCATCTAATAGTTTTCGTGCCTTTTTTGATAAATAAGCCATATCACCACTATCAAGACGTATGCCATAGAAATCAATACGATCCCCAAATTCTTTTGCAACACGAATCGCATTTGGAACACCAGATTTCAATGTGTCATATGTATCAACGAGAAAGACGCACTTTTTATGAGTTTCAGCGTATTTCTTAAACGCGACGTATTCATCGCGATATGCTTGAACGAAAGAGTGAGCGTGTGTGCCAGCTACAGGGATCCCAAAGCGTTTCCCAGCACGAACGTTGCTTGTAGAGGAGAAACCACCAATAAAGGCAGCACGTGTCCCCCAAAGGGCAGCATCGAACTCATGGGCACGTCTTGTGCCGAACTCTAAAAGCTCATCATTACTTGCAGCGTGTTTCATACGTGCTGCTTTTGTTGCAATTAATGTTTGGTAATTCACAATATTTAAGAGGGCAGTCTCAATAATTTGTGCTTCACCAAGTGGTGCATCAACACGTAATAAAGGCTCGTTATTAAATACAACTTCACCTTCTTGCATACTGCGAATCGTCCCAGTGAATTTCATATTTTGTAAATAATGAAGGAATTCTTCTTCAAATTGTAATTCTGCTAAATAAGCGATATCGCTTTCAGTAAAACTGAAATTTTCTATGTACTCTACAATTTTCTCAAGGCCAGCAAAAACAGCGTAACCGTTCTCAAATGGAAGCTTTCGAAAATATAAATCAAAAACAGAACGGCGATTATGAATACCATCTTTCCAATATGTATAAGCCATGTTGATTTGATATAGGTCTGTATGTAAGGCATAACTATCGTCTTTATAATGAGTCATCGCGAGAACACCTCCATAATTTGGTTATAGTATACCAATTTTTCACCATTCGTAGCAAAGAAGAGATATTGATGTGAAGTCAAGAGAGAAAAAAATGAAATTATGCATATTTTTTAGAAAATTTATATTTATCAATTTATATTTCTCCAGATTTTATGTATTATTAGAGTAATGGGGGTAATGAGAATGGAGGAGGACAATGCAACACACATTAGAAAAAATAGGCAAACAAGTCTTTTATAAACGGCTACAGCAAAAAATGACACAAGAAGAATTATGTCAGGGCATTTGTTCTGTCTCATACTTAAGTAAGATTGAAAATGGAAAGATTGAAGCATCAGAAGAAATTCTACAATTGCTCTGCACAAGACTAGAAATTGCTGTGACGGATTTGAGAGATGTAGAAGAAGATGTAAAGGGGAAGCTGGATGAATGGTTGAATGCACTAGTTCATTTGGACAAGCAACAAGTAGAACGTATATATGAAGAGTTGCAAGGTGAAATGAAGCATGTGTTGGATTTTGAAATTATAAATTATTATAAACTGCTGTATACACGTTATTTAATTATGAAAAGGGATATTTCTGCGCTCGAAGAAGAATTAGATAAGTTGAAGAAGGTATATAAAAAATATTCTCCATTTCAGAAGTTGTTATATATGTACAGTAGAGGATTATTGTGCTGTTTACAGTATAGATGGAAGGATGGGCTAGATTACTTATTAAAAACAGAAGTAATGGCCAAAGAACAGGGGTATCATGAAACAGGCTTGTATTATAATATAGCGCTTGCATATACTCATTTAGATATTCATCATCTTGCAATTCATTTTGTAAATATGGCATTAGAAGGATTTCGTAGTGAATATAAGTTTAGAAACATAATTAATTGCCAAATCCTTATTGCGGTAAGTTATACAGAAAAAGGTCAGTATGAAGAAGCTTTAAAAATGTATGAGAGTATATTGAGAGAGGCCACATCTTTTGCTGATAAGGATGTACTATTAGCTATTACTTTAAGTAATATGGGAAGTATCTATTATAAAAAAGGCAAATATCAGCAAGCGAAAAAATATTATTTAGATAGTCTACAACTTCAAAAACAAATAGATTTAAACTATTTAGATACAATATACGAAATGGCATTAGTATGCATTAAATTAGAAGAGTTGGAAGAGGCAAGGACATTAATTGATAAGGGAATTGATGCAGCAAAACAGGAAGAGAGATTTAATGCAAAATTATATTTGCTTTTAATGCTTAGATATAAATATTTTGAAGAAGCAAAAGATTATAAAGCATTTTTGGAAAATGAGGCTATCCCGTTGTATAAATCTGCAGGAAATAAAATAGAATTAAAGAAAGTATACGTTGAACTAGCAGAACATTTTTCCAGTTTATCGAGATTTGAAGAAAGTAATCGATACTATAGGTTAGTTATTGATTTAATGAATGATAATAAGGAGGAATAAAAATGAAAAAGATGGTATTTGGAGTATTGGCGTTTATAGTGACTCTTACAGTTGCTGGAGGAATACATCAATATAGCAGTAAACCTGATATTGTTGGTCAACAAGCTAAAACTGTTGAACAAGTTAATTTATAATCTCCCCCCCTTTCCAACCGGAAAGGGGTTTTTCAATATTTGTTCCTCAAAATTCTACAAAACTTGAGAAAAAAATTATTTGAATTTTTAGTATATTAATAGTGGAAACATAATGCTAATATGAAACTACTCTTTTTCAAAAAAATTTTTTATTAGGGGGAAGGTTCATGAAAAAGAAAAGTTTAGCGTTAGTGTTAGCGACAGGAATGGCAGTTACAACGTTTGGAGGGACAGGCTCTGCATTTGCGGATTCTAAAAATGTGCTCTCTACGAAGAAGTACAATGAGACAGTACAGTCACCTGAGTTTATTTCTGGTGATCTAACTGAAGCAACTGGCAAGAAAGCAGAATCTGTTGTGTTTGATTACTTAAACGCAGCAAAAGGTGATTACAAGCTAGGGGAAAAGAGTGCACAAGATTCTTTCAAAGTGAAACAAGTGAAGAAAGATGCTGTAACTGATTCAACAGTAGTACGTATGCAACAAGTTTACGAAGGAGTGCCTGTATGGGGTTCTACTCAAGTAGCTCACGTAAGTAAAGACGGTTCTTTAAAAGTATTGTCTGGAACAGTTGCACCTGATTTAGACAAAAAGGAAAAGTTGAAAAATAAAAATAAGATTGAAGGCGCAAAAGCAATTGAAATCGCGCAGCAAGATTTAGGGGTAACACCGAAATATGAAGTAGAACCAAAAGCGGACTTATATGTATATCAAAACGGTGAGGAAACAACATATGCATATGTTGTAAATCTAAACTTCTTAGATCCAAGCCCAGGAAACTACTACTATTTCATTGAGGCAGACAGCGGTAAAGTATTAAATAAGTTTAATACAATTGATCATGTGACGAATGATGATAAGTCACCAGTTAAGCAAGAGGCTCCTAAACAGGATGCGAAAGCTGTTGTAAAGCCTGTAACAGGAACGAATAAAGTAGGAACTGGTAAAGGTGTATTAGGAGATACGAAGTCGCTTAATACAACGTTATCTGGATCATCTTACTACTTACAAGATAATACACGCGGGGCAACGATTTTCACATATGATGCGAAAAACCGTTCAACATTACCAGGAACATTATGGGCAGATGCAGATAATGTTTTCAATGCAGCGTATGATGCAGCAGCAGTAGATGCTCATTACTATGCAGGTAAAACATATGATTACTATAAAGCTACGTTTAATAGAAATTCTATCAATGATGCAGGAGCGCCGTTAAAATCGACAGTTCATTACGGAAGTAATTATAACAATGCATTCTGGAACGGATCACAGATGGTATACGGAGATGGTGATGGTGTAACGTTTACTTCATTATCTGGTGGAATTGATGTAATTGGTCACGAGTTAACGCATGCTGTTACGGAAAATAGTTCAAATCTAATTTATCAAAATGAATCAGGGGCTTTAAATGAAGCGATTTCTGATATTTTTGGTACTTTAGTAGAATTCTATGATAACCGTAACCCGGATTGGGAGATTGGTGAAGATATTTACACACCTGGTAAAGCAGGAGACGCACTTCGCTCTATGAGTGATCCTACGAAGTATGGTGATCCAGACCATTATTCTAAGCGTTACACTGGTTCAAGTGATAACGGTGGTGTTCATACAAACAGCGGCATTATTAATAAACAAGCTTATTTATTAGCAAATGGTGGTACGCATTATGGTGTAACTGTAACTGGTATCGGGAAAGATAAATTAGGTGCGATTTACTACCGTGCAAATACACAGTATTTCACGCAATCTACTACATTTAGTCAAGCTCGTGCTGGTGCAGTACAAGCTGCTGCAGACTTATATGGTGCAAATTCTGCTGAAGTAGCAGCAGTTAAGCAATCATTTAGTGCTGTTGGTGTAAACTAAGGCTTTAAGGAAGAGCTAGTAATAAAATACCTCAAAAATAAAGAAGGAGCATAGGCTCCTTCTTTATTTTTTTCTCCATTTTTTCCACAAATAAAACAATCCAATAACGCCTGCGATTGTTACAACCCACTTCGCTTCATTTGTTCCGTTCATGACTTGGTATGCCGAATATACTTCAATCAATAAGGCCGGTATTTTACCTATTGTACTGGCAATACTGAAGGAGAGTAATGACATTTTCCCTAGAGCTGCAAATAAAGTCACGATACTTGATGGGATGAAAGGTATCAATCGAAACGATAGAACGAGTAGAAAGGCCTCTCTACCTTCTACATAAAGAAGACGCTCTACCTTTGGGTACTTATTTACTTTATCGTGAGTGAACTTTTGAAGGCCCAGGCGGTAAATATAAAACGAGATAATAGCCCCTAAGGCCTCACCTGCGATCGAAATGATTGTGCCATTTGTTACACCGAAGAGCTGTATATTAATGGCGGTTAAAAAGATGCTAGGAATAACACCTAAAAGACTAATGATGATGTTAATTAAGATACTAAGTGGAATTGCGATTGAATAGTATTCTGTTAAGAAATTTTGAATCGTTTCAGCCATTGTTTAAAATCCTTTATCTTTTTTTGCATTACACCATATTTCGATTGTATAGGCAAGGGAAAATTTACATAATGTAGAAAAACGTTGATAAGAAGGGGTATTGATACCTTATATGGGTATTAGGTATATAAAAATAGGGGTATTTTAAATCGTTTTGAAAAACAGTGTAAAAACCTTTGTCTAAAAGAGTTTTATAATTATATTATTGGTGATTTTATTCGGGAAATAATTATAAAATATAGGGGGTATATATTATAAAAGGCGAAAAATAGAGGGTTGATGAAATTGCGCGGGTAAATATGGAAAAATAGATGAAAAAAATGAAAACTGATAGATTTTTTCGTTGTGAAATTGACTTTTAGTGAAGTTGCGATAATAATCATGGAAGAGGTGATATGATGAAACGAATAAGTAGTCTTTTCTTCAGTAGTTTATTGGCATTAGTGCTGATCTTAAGTGGATGTGCAGGAAAAGAACAAAAAACAGAGAAACAGACAGGTAATCAAGCTACATCGGTAGAAAAAATTAGTGATAATATTTTAGATGAAATGGAAGGACCACCTAAAAATGGTCATACGATTGAAAGACATGTAGGCAAGTCAGAAGAGGATTTGAAGAATCGCTTGAAGACAGATAAAGTGTCAGCCGCAAGTACATACTATGATAAAGAAACAGCGACGAAAGCTGTAAAAGATAGCTTGAAGCAACATGACAAGGAAATTCAAGATTGGTTAAAAAATTCTAAAGAGGCTCGTCTCGTAATAAATACAACTCATTCATTCCCTGTTGGAAAAACGGTAATAAAGAAAAATATGAGTGTAAAAGACAAGTTGGTAAAAACTGTTACTGTTTTAGCAAGAGATAAGTCAGGGGAATTAGGATTTAAGATTATTACTTCTTATCCATCTGATAAATAAGAAGGGGGAGTACATTATGTATACGACATTACAATACTTTCTTAAATCGTACTGTACGTTAAGTATTCATGAGGATGAAATAGTAAGCGTGATGGAAGAGTTTATTGAACAAGAAGACGAAGAAATTGTTTTGAAATTACGTGATGAATTAATAAATATGAAGAAAAAGAACGCGTGGGAAGAGGCGTGTGTATTAGCTGCGAAGCAAGGAAACCGTATGTGGTCTTTAGAAGAAACGAAAGATCATCTTGAAACTTTTTTACTATTACTGCAAAAGAAAAAGGCGTGATTTACTCACGCCTTTTTCTTTATGCTATTTGGTTGATATTATCTATTCTTTTGGAGCGCTTTTATATACGCTTTTTGAAATTTGTCCATTTGATATTACTTCCCCGTTTTGTGTTACTTTTTTATACGTAACCGCTGTGATTTTATCACTAGTTCTACTAATTACTTGAGAAGAAACTTCAACATTTTTACCAGTATTTGTACCGAAAATGCGTGTAGTAATACTACCTCCATTTGAAAATGCTTGAATATAAATATGATTGCCTGTATTATTTTTAAATTTTAAATCTGGACCATAATCTGCTACTGCTGCATCTTGCCCAAGTGGTAAATAATTTACTGGCATAGAATGATTGCTTCGAGAAACAATTCCTAAATCAGCCCTTAAAGCTGCGCTGTATAAAGTACTACTGACTTGGCAAACTCCTCCGCCTGCACTTTGTATTACTTTACCTTGTGAATATACTGCTGCAGATTTGTAACCATGTGCAGCATCAGTTACGCCAACGCGGCCGTTAAAACTAAATGTTTCATCAGGTGCCACAATAACCCCACTTAAAGTATTAGCTGACTTATTTACGTTAAATGATTGATTTCCGTTACGGCCAGCCATTGGAGTAGAATATTCAGCAATGACTTCTTTAATACCCATTTTCTGTATATCTTCTGTAGAGCGTTCTGGTTTTATGAATGTAACTGGTAATGTAACATCTGATTTACCAGTAGTAATAGCTTCGTTTGTCAAACTGTTTAGTTTTCCTTTATCAATTTTTTCTCCGTTTTGGCTTTGACTAACATTTACTGTTGAGCCTTCAATGCTTAATTCTGCATTAACAGGATTTTTTAATGTTTCATTATATTTATCTTTTATAAAGGTTTCATAAGCTGTTGCATTTAATTGTGGTGTTAATTTATAGTCACGTTTTAATTCACCGTTTTCAGCTTGCTTACGCATTTTGTAACGATTCATTACGTTTCCTTCTTGTTCTTTAAAGATTTTGTCAATAATATCTTTCTCTTTATAATTTACTCCTAAATCTTTCCATGTGTAAGTTTGTTTATCGTTTTGGAATATGTAGGTAAGGGATTTTTGATCTAATTCAGTTACCCTTTGATTAATAATTGCTTGAATATCTTTCTTATTTTTTCCATCGAGAGAAATACCTTCAAATGTAGTATTTGGTAATGCAGTAGTATCTAATTGATTATTTAATTTGGATACATATTGATATCCCCCAACACCGCCTACACAAAGTAATATGCCCCCAGCAATTGCAGAACCAATCAGTATTTTACTTAGCTTCATTTATTTCCCCCCAGAAATTTATGTATAAATATATGTATTACATTTTTTGTATAAAAATGATGAAAATAACATTATGTACGTACTAGTATACTATTATTTTCACTGCGTGTGTAATGTTTTCATAAAAAATGTTACATTGCTGTAATAATTGTCACTTCTTGTCACAATGTGTATGAAAAATATGTTGAAAAATATAATAAAAAGGCTGTCTAGAAAGATCTAGCAGCCTTTTTATTATAATTTTTTATGTTCATTTTTATTCGTAACACCGAGATGTTTTTGAAGGGTAGTTGAAATAGTATCGACGCTTTTTTCATTTGGAACGTAATAATAAATACCACCTATATATTTATCTGTACCTTCTACTTGCATTTTTTCCATCTTTAAATTTGAATCCATTGAATTTTTTGTAATTGTCATCATATCATCAAAAGTTAAATTGGTTTTTAAGTCTTTATCGACAGCGTCTAGTAGGCCACCGATTTTATTAATGGAATTAAGAGATAGTGCCTTTTCAGCAATGGCCTCTAATACAAGCTGTTGTCGTTGGCCACGCATATAATCACTATCGATGTGACGAGTTCTAGCTAGTGCCAGTGCCTCTTCTCCATTTAAATGTTGACGTCCTTTTTTTAGATGAATTGCATCTGCTTCATCTTTACTGTTTTGCTCTGTGAATTCAACTGGAACGTCCACAGTAATGCCACCAAGAGAATCAACAATTTTAATAAAGGATTTAAAATTGAATTTTACATAATAATCAACTGGAACATCTAAAAAGTTCTCTACCGTATCAATTGTGCTGTCTACACCACCGAATACGTGCGCATGTGTGATTTTATCGTATTTATCACGTGATTTAATGTAGACGCGTGAGTCACGTGGAATGCTTACAAGTTTAACGGATTTATCGTTTTTATTAATTGTTGCAAGTAATAACGCATCTGTTCGAGTTGCTTTTCCATAACCTTTTTCCCTAATATCACTTTCATCAACACCCATAATTAGTACGGAAATATTGTCGGTCATAGGTTTAACAGCTTTTTCACGTTTACTGGACTTATCTCCTCGACCTAGTTCAGCATAAGCATTATTTAAGACGGACTTTGCTTTACTGTATATATGGAAGGAGTAGCCTCCTGCTCCAAGTGCTACAATTAGTAATGGAATAAGAAGGAACCAAAGTAGGCGTTTTTTCTTTGAGCGTCCTTTTTTGGCTCGCGTATTGTTGTTCGTGTCGGATTTCATCATTTTTTCTCCTTTAAAACTATCAAAGTGTATACATTTAGAAGTGTATTCAAACACATAAAAAATATTTTACGCTAAATAAAAGCGATTGTACATGTATAAAAAATAGATGTCTTGATTATTTATCCCGTATTAACGAGCAGTAAAACGCCCACCTCAAAGTCCAGTGAATACAATGAAGTTAGGTGGGAGATAACTGCCCGTAAATACCCGATTGGTGAAGGCTAATAATCAGAGTGGGGATAGCCCCACTCTGATTAAAGTTTCACTTTATAAGACACCTATTCGTTATTGTATACAAAAGATAGGGATAAGAAAATGATAAAATTTTACCTAATTACAACATAATGCTTACGATAATTGCAGATAAAATACTAACGAGAGTAGCTCCATATAGTAATTTAAGGCCAAACCTCGCAACAACGTTTCCTTGTTCTTCGTTTAGTCCTTTTACCGCACCTGAAATAATACCAATGGAAGAAAAATTGGCAAAAGATACAAGGAAAACAGAAATAATACCAACTGTACGGGGAGAAAGACTATTAGAAATTTTACTAAGGTCCATCATTGCGACAAATTCATTCGTTACAAGCTTCGTTGCCATAATGCTGCCAGCTGCTACAATTTCAGAACTTGGTACACCGATAAGGAATGCGATAGGTGCAAATACGTAGCCAATTAATTGTTGGAACGTAATACCGAATATAATGAGGAACAAGTCATTAATACAACTAATTAAGGCAACAAATCCGATGAGCATAGCGCCGACAACAATGGCTACACGAAAACCATCAAGAATGTATTCTCCAAGCATTTCAAAAAAGCTTTGTTTTTCACCTTTGATTTCTAAAATATCTTCGTCATCTTTAACGTCGTAAGGGTTAATGATGAGTACGATAATAAAACCGCTAAATAAATTGAGAACGAGTGCAGTTACTACATACTTAGGTTCAATCATTGTCATATAGGCACCTACGATAGACATAGATACGGTTGACATAGCGGAGGCACAAAGTGTATAAAGACGGTGTTTTGGGATTTGAGCTAATTGCTTTTTTACTGTAATAAAAACTTCTGATTGGCCGACAATGGCAGAGGCGATAGCGTTGTAAGATTCTAATTTCCCAAGACCATTTATTTTACTAAGAAAGTACCCGATCCAACGAATGAAAAATGGTAGTATTTTGAAATGTTGTAATATACCAATTAAAACAGAAATAAAGACGATTGGTAATAATACAGTAAGGAAAAATGGCATTTCACCTTTATTTGCAAGACCACCAAATACGAAATTTATTCCATTAGCAGCATACTCGAGTAGCTTTGTAAACAAACTGGAAATGATTCTAATAAGTATGAGGCCGATTTCTGTATTTAATAGTAAATAGGTTAAAATTAACTGTATAATAAGCATGATAAAAATTGGTTTAAATTTAATATGCTTCTTATTATTGCTAGCAATATAAGCGAGCAAGAAAACAACAATTAGTCCGACGAAAAAAGTAATGAATTTCATGGTAAGCCCCCTAAAAGAGATATTCTGCTATATATGTTTTTCATTTCAAGGGAGAATATGCATCTTTGGTAAAGAAAGGAATAGAGAGAGTATGAATATATGTAGAGTGCATCACGTTGCAATTATTTGTTCGAATTATGAGACGTCAAAGTATTTTTATACTAGAATATTAGGGTTTAAAGAAATGAATGAAGTATATAGAAAGGAACGAGATTCTTATAAATTAGATTTATGTGTAGGAGAAGAGTATCAAATCGAATTATTTTCATTTCCAAATCCGCCTGAGCGCAAAAGTTTTCCAGAAGCAGCCGGTCTTAGACATTTAGCATTTGCTGTTACAAATATAGAAGAAGCTGTGAAGCATTTAAATCAATGTGGTGTTGAGACCGAACCGATCCGTATTGATGAAATAACGGGGAAGAAATTCGTCTTTTTCCAAGACCCTGATTGTTTACCTTTAGAATTGTATGAGGTTTGAAAATTGGTGGATTTTATATAGAGTTGCTTTCCAATAATTGAAGAAACTAAAGTGAAACTTCTTTTTAAAAGGAGGTGTAACTTTAGCTAAGAAAGCTAAAGAGCATATGTGGATATTTTAAAATTATTGATGGTAGTCATTCTTATTGGGTTAACAGCATTTTTTGTGGCTGTTGAATTTGCAATTATTAAGGTACGTAGCAGTCGTATTGATCAACTCGTTAGCGAAAAAAGACGAGGTGCACTGGCCGCTAAAAAGGTAACTACAAATTTAGATGAATATTTATCGGCCTGTCAGCTAGGTATTACAATTACTGCTTTAGGGCTCGGGTGGTTAGGGGAACCAACCATTAAACATTTACTCGAGCCGTTGTTTTTAAAATTGCAATTCTCACCTACAATTTCCAGTACAGTTTCATTTATTATTGCCTTTGCAGTAATTACATTTTTACATGTTGTCATTGGGGAACTTGCTCCAAAGACATTTGCTATACAAAAAGCAGAACAAGTTAGCTTATTGTTATCGAAGCCACTTATTTATTTTTACCGAGTTATGTATCCGTTTATTTGGGCTTTGAATGGTTCAGCGAGGGTTGTAACTGGTTTATTTGGATTAAATCCAGCTTCTGAACATGAAGTAGCTCATTCAGAAGAAGAATTAAGGTTAATCTTATCTGAGAGCTATGAGAGCGGAGAGATTAACCAAAGGGAATTTAAATATGTAAATAATATTTTTGAATTTGATAATAGAGTAGCAAAAGAAATTATGGTACCTCGTACGGAAGTTGTAGGCTTATATGAGGACGAACCATTTGAAACACATATTAAAGTAATCGCGCAAGAAAAGTACACGAGATATCCTGTATTTGGTGAAGATAAAGATGAAATTATTGGGATGGTTAATGTAAAAGATTTATTTATTCGTTATATGGATGGTAATCGGGACGAGGAGTGCTCGATTATGCCATATACAAGGCCAGTTATTGAAGTGCTAGAAAATATTCCAATTCATGATTTACTATTACAAATGCAAAGAAAACACATTCCATTAGCTGTATTGTATGATGAATATGGTGGTACAGCAGGGATTGTTACACTAGAAGATATTTTAGAAGAAATTGTTGGAGAAATTCGAGATGAATACGATGAAGATGAGAATCCACCTATAGAGCATGTAAGTGAAGGTTATAAAATCGTAGAGGGAAAAGTGCTTATTAGTGAAGTAAATGATTTGCTTGGCATACATTTAATTGCTGATGATGTAGATACAATTGGTGGCTGGATTATGGTACAAAAACAAATCGTTGCTGAAGGAGATGTTATTGAGAAATACGGTTTTTATTTTAAAGTCCTTGAAAAGGATATGCATCAAATTAAACGAGTGGAAATAAGGAAAGTAGAAGAATGATTTTCTATAAACTTTAATAAAAAGGATATGCAGAAAAATAAATGTTTGCGCTTTCAAAAAAGGTACTATATAGTGAAGGTGGATACTGAAAAATTCTTCTGAATGATACTCGTGTTTTTAGAGGGCGGATTTTTTGGATAAGGATTTAGAATGAAAAAGTATAGGTGATAAAAATGATAGCAACGAAGGATATACGTATAGAAAAAGATTTTTTAGGTGAAAAAGAAGTACCAAGTGCAGCTTATTATGGTGTACAAACATTACGTGCCGTAGAAAACTTCCCAATTACAGGATATCGCATTCATCCATCACTCATTACAGCAATGGCAATTGTGAAAAAAGCGGCGGCGCTTGCGAATATAGATACTGGTTACTTAGCTAAAGACATTGGACATGAAATTGCAGAAGCAGCGCAAGAAATTGTTGATGGAAAGTTTCATGATCAATTTATCGTGGATCCTATTCAAGGCGGAGCCGGAACTTCTATTAATATGAATACAAATGAAGTAATTGCGAATAGAGCGTTAGAACGTATGGGATATGAAAAAGGGGCGTATGCGAAAATTAGCCCAAACACTCATGTGAACATGGCCCAATCAACGAACGATGCGTTTCCGACAGGAATTCATATTGCAACTCTTATGATGTTAGAAAAGCTTCTTATTACAATGGAAGAACTTCATTCTGCTTTTCGTAAAAAAGCAAAAGAGTTTGATCACGTTATTAAAATGGGACGCACACATTTACAAGATGCAGTTCCAATTCGCCTTGGACAAGAATTTGAAGCGTATAGCCGAGTGCTTGCGCGTGATATAAAAAGAATTAAACAGTCTCGTCAACATTTATATGAAGTGAATATGGGGGCGACAGCTGTTGGTACAGGATTAAATGCAAATCCTACGTATATTGAACAGGTGGTAAAACATTTAAGAACGTTTAGTGGGTTCCCACTTGTTGGTGCAGAGCATTTAGTTGATGCAACGCAAAATACAGATGCATACACAGAAGTATCTGCAGCACTTAAAGTATGTATGATGAACATGTCTAAAATTGCAAACGATCTTCGTATTATGGCGTCTGGGCCACGTGTTGGGTTGGCTGAAATTCAATTGCCAGCACGTCAGCCAGGTTCATCGATTATGCCAGGTAAAGTAAATCCAGTTATGGCAGAAGTGATTAACCAAGTCGCATTCCAAGTAATCGGAAACGATCATACAATTTGCTTAGCATCAGAAGCAGGACAATTAGAGTTAAACGTAATGGAGCCTGTGCTTGTATTTAATTTAATTCAATCTATAAGTATTATGAATAATGGATTCCGTGTATTCCGTGAATATTGTATTGAAGGAATTACAGCAAATGAAGAATTGCTGAAGCAATATGTTGAGAAAAGTGTTGGAATTATTACAGCAGTTAATCCTCATATTGGTTATGAAGCAGCATCTCGTATTGCACGTGAAGCGATTGAAACAGGAAAATCTGTTAGGGAGTTATGTTTAGAGCATGGTGTACTGACAGAAGAGGAATTGGATATTATTTTAGATCCATTCGAAATGACTCACCCTGAAATTGCTGGAGCTTCTTTATTAAAAAATAAAGAAATGTAATGTGAAAAACACCGATCCATTTGGATCGGTGTTTTATTTTTAAAAGATATTAAATACAGCGTTTAATTGAAGTAAGCTAATAACAGCTAAGAAGATTAAACTGTATTTCATTGCTGTTTTAAATAGAGCAGATTCTTTACCAACTAGTCCAACTGCGGCACAAGCAACTGCTACAGATTGTGGTGAAACCATTTTTGCCATTGTACCACCTACTACGTTTAAGGCAACGAGTGTAGAAGGAACGATGTTTAACTGGTCTGCTGTTACTGCTTGAAGTGGTGCGAATAAAGAACCACTTGAAACTACTGAACCTGTAATGAATACGCCAATCCATCCTAAGATTGGAGAAAGAACTGGGAATGCATTACCAGTAGAAGAGAATGCAAGTCCAAGTGTAGATGACATACCAGAGTAGTTCTCTACGTAAGCTAAAGCGATAACGCTACAAATTGTATATACTGGAGCTTTTAATTCTTTCATTGTTTCAATCATTAATTCCTTAACCATTTTACCTTTTACGCGGTAAACGATAAGTGAAACGATAATTGCTAGTACAATCGCAGTAGTTGTAGAAGAGAATACATCAAATTTGAAAACAGCTGCGAAAGGTGTATCAGCTTTTGTAATTGGTGTAGTTTTCATAACAGCATTATGAAGACCAGGGAACTGAATGTTAAATACTAAGTTTGCTAACGCACCATCTGGAGCAAATAAAGCTTTAATCGGTTTTAAGTTAAAGATTGTTACAAATGCAGTTAAGAATACGAATGGAGACCAAGCATATAAAATTTGATTGAATGTATGTGATACTTTAGTTTCTTGTTTTTCTTCTTTAGTAGAAGATTTTGGTTGCCAAACACGTAAGAATAATGCAAGAGCAATCATACTTACAACGGCTGCGAAAATATTAGTAAGTTCTGCGCCTAAGAAGTAAGTTACAGCGAATTGAGTAATAGCGAAAGAAACACCACTTACAAGAATACCTTGCCAAGTTTCTTTAATACCTTTAATTCCATCGACCATTGAAACAAGTAAGAAAGGTAAGATAACACTAATGAAAGGTAAAATAAGAACAGTTTGACGACCAATAGTTAATGCGTCAAGTTGAGTTAATTGTGCTGGTACTGTAACTGGAATACCCATAGCACCCATAGCACCACCAGCAATATTAGCTACTAAACAAATACCTGCTGCTTTTAATGGATTAAAGCCCATACCTACAAGTAGTGCGGCTGTAATAGCAACTGGAACCCCTAGACCAGCTGCGCCTTCTAAGAAAGCACCGAAAGAATAAGCGATTAATAATACTTGTAAACGTTGATCATTTGTAATGCTTGAAATACTATCGCGAATAATATTGAATTGCTCTGTTTTAACAGTTAATTTGTAAAGGAAAATTGCAGCGATAACGATAGTACAAATTGGATAAAATCCAGATAAAACACCGAATCCGGCAGATGCTACAGCTACTGTTGCTGGCATTTTATAAACAAATATTGCAAGGATAATAGCGACAATCACACTATAAAGACCAGCCATGTAACTTTTCATTTTGAATCCCATTAAACAAATGATGAAACAAAAGATTGGAAGTGCTGCGATTAGTGCAGATAACCAAATATTGTTTAACGGGTCATAAATTTGTGTCCAAGTACTCATAATAATGACAACTCCTATCTATTATATGTGAAGAAATTCACATTATTTGTGAAACAATTCACAATCAACTTACATGCTTAGTATATTCTCCTTCAACACTATTGTCAACGTAAAAAAGTATAATTATTCCATAATAGTGTTAAAAGAAAAGCTTTGTTCATAAAGTAGACAAAAAACACACTCAAATGAATTTAAGTGCGCTGTATAAACTATGTGCATATTATTTTGCTTATTCAGATGGCATGTTCCTTATAGGCGTATATTAGATGAAGTCTTTTATATTAAGTATAAAGTTTGATATATGCAATTATCTGTCCTGTTTGATCTAGTGGGGGGAACGGTGAGTGGATTTAATAGGAAGTTTTGCACAACAATCCAACCGCTTGCAATACGAATAAAAAATAAGAAACAAATTTTTAATATCACATCATCTCTTTTTACTGAAAATTCCTTTTAGCGTAACAAAGAGGTTAATTATAGTTCAACTACATTACGATAGGTTATCAATTATAGACGGTATTTTACAATACCGTTACTGTGCATTTCAATGAGGTGAAAATATAACAAAAAGCCTGATAAAACAACGTTTGCAAGCAAAGTATTCGTAGGCCATTATTTTGCTTTTTCGTTATATCATATAGTATAATATTCAAAATCAGCAAGGATTTTTTCCTGAATTTTTGCTGATAAAGATGGAAAAATTTTTCGGCTTTATAGGTTGATAAAGTTATGTCGTAACAGGAAATATAAGAACAGATATATAAATAAATAAAAAGAACATAAAAACGCAAATAAAAACGAAAATGAGGGGAACTTTATGAGCCAAAATCAATTCGAATGTCGTATTTCAGAAGAAGATGTACAAATGTTAAGAGCGTTAGCTCACCCACTTCGTCTACGTCTAGTAATGGAACTTATGCAAAGAGGAACATGTAATGTAACACAGCTACAGGAAGTATTAGAAATTCCACAATCAACTGTTTCACAACATTTAACGAAGTTAAAGCAAAATAAAGTAGTACGCTTTGAAAGACGAGGATTAGAAGTGTATTATCAAATCCATAATGATAAAGTAAGTGCAGTAGTAAAAACATTATTTTCTTAAAATTTGAATATTATGGAAAAAGACGTGTAGAATATACGTCTTTTTTTATTTGTCAGAAAGGTAGCGAGAGAGTAAATATTAGCATGTTAGGAAGAAATGACTATCAATCAATATGCTGCCTTACGGAATATATTCTAAAAGGAAAAGAAAAAATAAAAAGGAGTATAGTAAGCAAAAGGAGGGATAGTAGTATGGATGTGAAACGTGTGAAACAAATCTTATCTTCTTCAAGTAGAATTGACGTTACATATGAGGGCGTACCAGTATGGATTGAGAGCTGTGATGAGCAGAAGGGGAGTGCTCAAGTGTATGATGTATTTAATCCTGGTGAGAGCGTTCATGTGGACGTGACAGCTTTAGAGGAGAAATAATAAAAAAGACGCTTCTAATTTTAGAAGCGTCTTTTTGTTATTCCATCATATGTGCAATTTTCTTAGAGAACATAAGAAGTACTAATCCCAGTACAATTACGATAATACCGATGCTTGCGAATACTTCTAAATATCCTAAAGATTGAGTGAAAGCGGCTAATTGTCCTGCTAATAAGTTTGCGAAGCCAGTACCAGCTAACCATACACCCATTAATAATGATGCTAATTTAACAGGAGCAATTGCACTTACCATAGATAATCCGATTGGTGATAAGAATAACTCACCGATTGTGTGGAACATGTAAGTGAATACAATGAATAGTAAGTTTGCTTTCATTGTAATGTTACCTTCATCGCTACCAGTTTTTAAAACAGCTAAAGTTAGAACTAAATATCCAATCCCTAGTAAAATCATGCCTAATGCCATTTTTGTTGGGATTTTCAAATCGCCATTTTTTGTTTTTGAAAGCTTAATCCATAACGCAGAAACAGGTAATGCTAGTAAGATAATGAATAGTGGGTTTACAGATTGGAACCAAGGTGTTGGAATTGTAAATCCACCAATTGTACGATCTACGAACTTATCTGTGTAAAGTGTTAAAGAACTACCAGCTTGCTCAAATCCTGCCCAGAAGAATACTACGAAACAAGTTAAAATTAAAATTGCAGCAGTACGTTTTTTCTCTTGTGTTGTTAAAGGTTTTTTCTCAATTGCTTTTGCATTTTTTTCTTTAGATTGTTTACCTACAACAGTTGTTCCGATAGACCCTAAGTAACGAGGTGCTAAGAAATTAAAGGCAAGCTGCCCAATAATCATACCGATACAAGCTGTTAAGAAACCGTATCTATAATCTGCGAAGTAACCGCAAATGAATGGAGCGATAAGAGCTCCTAAGTTAATCCCCATGTAGAAGATAGTGAAGGCACTATCACGACGAGAATCGTTTTCGCTATATAATTGACCTAATAAAGTCGAAATATTTGGTTTGAAGAATCCGTTACCAATAACTAATAATCCTAATCCTAAGAAAAGTCCAGTTTTTGTGTTCATTGAGAATAATACAAAGTTACCAATTGCCATGATGATACCACCAATAGTAATGGCATGTCGCTTCGTAATGAAATGGTCAGTTAACCAACCACCAATAATAGGTGTGAAGTATACTAACATTGTGAAAATACCGTAAATTTGAACTGCAACTGCTTTATCAAATCCTAAACCGCCGCTTACTAAGCTCGTTGTTAAATAAAGAACTAATAAGCCACGCATTCCGTAATAACTAAATCTTTCCCACGCCTCTGTAAAGAACAACAAGTATAACCCTGGTGGATGTTTTTTTGGTGATTGTTGCTCTCCAGCTTTGTCTAATTTTAAAGCTGCATCCATTTTTGTTTCCCCCTAATCCTGTATAACGGATATTTATGTAATCATTTTAATTTACAAAATATTTAGAAGTCAATAGAATTATATGGAAATAGAAAGAAAATTTCTAAAAAAGTTCTATTTTTCTTCGACCGTTACTGTATTTTGCCCTGAAAACGAGATGATAAGCGTTTTCAAATGTAATAATTGAATTCTAAAAGAAAATAAAATAGTGATTAATCAGAAAATTTAGATTAAAACATTTATTCTGATATAAAGAAAATATATTCTATTTACTTTCTCAATATAACATATTGGGAATAAAAATACAAAACGAAATAATGTGACATTTAAGTGAATTGAAAAATAACCAGCTCCACAGAAGGGAGCTGGTTAAGGAAATATTATTTAACAAAGCGTTTTTCGATGTCATCTAATAGTAGGTTAGCGGCCATTACGCCACCAGCTGTATTCCAAATAACGTCATCAACTTTGTATGCTTTACCATTTTTTACTGCATTTAAATTTTTAAATAGAGGATCGTTTATATACTCTTTTTCTAGTTCAGACCCTTTTTTCTCATTTCCTTTATCGAATGTGAAGTAGAATAATACGTCACCATCCATAGCAGAAATACGCTCTTTAGATACGTTACGCTCTGCAAAATCATCTTTATTTTGATCTCCAGGACGTTTAAATCCAAGTTCTTTTAAAATAACACCAGAGAATGTATCGCCATGATAAATACGAACATCACCAGGCATGAAACGAACCATAGAGATTTCTTGGTTTACTTTATCGCCAAGTTTGCCTTTTAAATCTTTTATACGTGATTCGTAATCAGCTACAACTTTTTGACCTTCTTTTTCTTTATTTAATGCTTTTGCATAAAATTTGAAGTTATCTTTCCATTCACCACGTAATGTTTCTGAGAACACAGTAGGTGCAATTGCTTTTAGTTGTTCGTACACTTTTTCGTGGCGCATTTTATTACCGATAATTAAGTCTGGTTTTAAAGAAGCAATTGTTTCAACGTTAACTTGTCCTTCATCACCAACAACTTTTACATCTTTCATTTTATCCTTAATATGTGGATACCATGGGTCACCAGTCCAAGACTTTACAGCACCAACTGGTTTCACACCTAATTCAAGTAAAGCTTCAGTTCCTTCATTTGTTAAGATAACTACACGTTTTGGATTAGCAGGAACTTCTGTTTTACCCATTGCATGTTCTACAGTAACCACTTCTTTTTTATTATCTTCTTTTGTAGATTCTTCTTTGTTATTTGATTTTCCACAAGCGCTTAAAAGCATTGAAAATGCTAGTAAAAATACAAATACTGTAAACGATTTCTTCCGCATGAAATTCATTATGTACCCCCTACATGTTGAGAATATTTTTCAATAGCAAGCATGATATTAAGCCTTTATCTTTTGATTGTCAATACATATGGGTGAAAATAATTCTCATTTCCGTTGACAATGAGAATTAAGTTGAAATACACTAACAACGTATCATTATACATTGAAGGGGAAACGCTGCATGTTATTAAAAACAAATCGAGCAAAATGGATTGGATTATTTGTTGGAATCATTGCAGTCGTTATTTGTATTTGGGGAAGTATTATTTTCGGGTATACAAATACGAGTTGGAAACTAGCATTGGATGCTTTTTTCCATTTTAACGGTTCCAATGAACATATTATTATTCAAAATGTACGTCTGCCTAGGGCGTTAATTGCAGCTAGTGTTGGTGCTAGTTTAGCCATTGCTGGTTGTCTTATGCAAACTTTAACTAAGAATCCACTTGCTTCTCCAGATTTTATTGGATTAAATTCAGGTGCTGCGTTCTTCATAGTTGTAGCAATTGTAATCTTTTCAGTAACATCATTATCAGCTTTCACATGGATTGCCTTTTTAGGAGCGGCGGTTGCAGCTGTACTTGTATTTGCTTCTAGTTCTTTAGGAAAAGAAGGAACTACTCCTCTTAAGTTAACGTTAGCAGGGGTCGCAATTAGTGCGTTATTTTCATCATTAACACAAGGATTACTTGTGTTAAATGAAAAAGCACTTGAAGAGGTATTATTTTGGCTTGCTGGATCTGTACAAGGGAGAAAGTTAGAAATTTTACAATCTGTATTCCCATATTTATTAATAGGATGGATTGCATCTCTTATGATGGCAGGAAAAATAAATACATTGATGATGGGAGAAGACGTTGCAAAAGGACTTGGACAACGAACAATTTTAATGAAATCATTCGTATTACTTATTATTGTACTGTTGTCTGGTGGTTCGGTTGCGGTTGCTGGCCCAATTGGATTTATTGGCATTATTACTCCGCATTTTGCTAGATTTCTTGTTGGAGTTGACCACAGATGGAGAGTGCCTTATAGCGGATTGTTAGGTGCAATACTACTAATATTGTCTGATATAGCAGCAAGATATGTCATTATGCCACAAGAAGTACCAGTAGGAGTTATGACAGCATTTATTGGAGCTCCATTCTTTATTTATATTGCACGTAAGAGAGGGCTTAGCAAATGAAGAAGTATATTCCGTTTCGTATAGGGAAAGGCGGGCCCTCGTTTTTAATGTATAAACGAGCTTGTCTCGTCTTATTTAGTTTATTAGTTGTTTTAATAGGATTATTTTTTGCGAGTGCAGGTATGGGAGACATGAAAATTGCTCCTTATGATGTATGGCAAGCGATCACTGGAAATGGCGATGCGATGTCTAACATGGTTGTAAATAAGTTTCGTATGCCGCGTATTTTAATTGCCATCCTTGTAGGAATTGCGCTTGCTGTAGCAGGATGTATTTTACAAGGTCTCGTTCGAAATCCACTTGCTTCTCCGGATATCATCGGGATTACGGGTGGGGCAAGTGTTGCAGTTGTATTGTTTTTAGCTATATTTAGTGATAAAAATAATGCGCTAACTGTAAGCATTCATTATATGCCGTTAGCAGCCTTTGTTGGGGCAACGATTGTGGCGCTTTTTGTATATTTATTTGCATGGAGAAATGACGGGTTATCGCCGATTAGTCTTGTTTTAATTGGTGTGGGGTTTTGGGCATTAACGAAAGCGGCAACGACTTTGTTTATGTTGTTAGCACCAATTTATCAAGCGAGTCAAGCGAATGTATGGATTACAGGTACTGTTTATGGTTCTTCATGGCAAAACGTTATGGTGCTTGCACCGTGGGTTCTCATTTTAACGGTAATATCATTTATAGCTGCTAGACATTTAAATGCGCAAGAGCTAGGGGATGATATTGCGGTAGGACTTGGTGTTCCTTTAACGAAGTCACGCGTATTCATGTTATTACTTAGTACGGCTTTAATTGGGGGAGCAGTTGCCTTCGCCGGAGGAATTGGATTTGTCGGTTTAATGGCACCTCATATTTCACGAAGGCTAGTTGGTTCTTTATACGGTGCATTACTCCCAGTTGCAGCTATTGTCGGTGCAATTCTAGTACTTGTTGCAGATTTAATTGGGCGTACAGTTTTCACACCACTTGAAATTCCAGCAGGGGTATTTACATCAGCAATTGGTGCACCTTATTTTATTTATTTACTTTATAAAAGTCGGAATTCATAAAGGGAGATGAATATGCAAAAAGCATTGGAGACGAAATGTTTGACGTTGTCTTATGGTGAAACAATTATTATTGATGAGTTGAATTTAGAAATTCCAAAAGGTGAAATTACAATCTTTATCGGTTCCAACGGTTGCGGGAAATCAACTTTATTACGTTCACTAGCTAGATTATTAAAGCCAACAACTGGTGACATTTTGTTAGATAATCAAGCTATTCAAAGTATGCAAACGAAGCAAATTGCTCGTCAAATGGCAATTTTACCGCAAGGACCGCAAGCACCTGAAGGGCTTACAGTATTGCAACTTGTAAAACAAGGACGCTATCCATATCAAACATGGCTGAAACAGTGGTCAGAAAAAGATGAGGAAATGGTACAGAAGGCACTTGCAGCAACAGGTATGACAGAATTTGCTGAGCGTGATGTGCATGCTCTTTCAGGTGGACAACGACAACGTGCTTGGATTGCAATGACGCTTGCACAAGATACAGATATTATTTTACTGGATGAGCCTACTACATATTTAGATATGACTCACCAAATTGAAGTGCTAGATTTATTATTCGAATTAAATGAAACAGAACAAAGAACAATTGTTATGGTATTACACGATTTAAATTTAGCATGTCGCTATGCAGATAACATTGTAGCCATTCAAGATAAACAAATATATGCACAAGGTAAACCTGAAGAAGTGGTAGATGAGAAACTAGTACGTGATGTATTCCGAATGGAGTGTCAAATTAGTACGGATCCGTTGTTTGGAACACCGCTTTGTATACCTCACGGAAGAGGAAGACGTGTAGTTAAAGAAGTTGCTCAGGCAATGAGATAAAAAAACGATGAGTGATTCATCGTTTTTTTTATTTGGTACAAGAAAATAAGAGGAAGAGAGGAATACGTAAGCGACGTTTATAATCTGCTTCATTTTGAAAATAGGTTGGATTTGGTGTAGCTTCTTTTAATGATGTAATGGTAAATCCGGCTTGCTGTAATAATGTGAAATAATCTTCCGTTGTACGATGATATTTAATAACTTCTTGGTCAATCCATGGTTCAACCCGTTTGCCTAGTTTAAAGTAATCATCGACGAGCCAACTCGTTCTTTTACCACTTGTTTGTAAGCTTTCAAACGAAGAAGTAATAACGGGATGTTGAACGCTAAAGGTAAAGGTGCCATTTGTTTTTAAAGTTTGAAATACATTTTGAAAAATGGTATCAAGATGTTCAATATAATGTAAGGCGAGTCTAGATGTTACTAAATCAAAAATGGAAGAGGGGTAGGTATAATCTTTGAGGTTTAAAAAATGAACAGATCCATTTTTATTTTCTAGTTGTTTTTTAGCTTTTTCATACATAAGTTCGGAGCCTTCAATGCCGGTGTAAGAGTAGCATCCCTTTTCTAATAATTCCGCGCCAAACTTAGCATCACCACAGCCTAAATCGAGAATTTGTTTTCCTCGTACATGACCAATGAGCTGAAAGAATACTGGTTTTTCAATGGATTCATTTGGGCTATTTTCTCGGTATCTTCGTTTCATATATTGTTCGAAAAATGCTGTGTTATTGTATACATCAGATTCTGTAAATGCCATGTTTGAAACCTCCCGAAATATTTTTTTAATTCTATCAAATATGAAAAGTAAATGATAGATTTATTGTAATGAATCATATATAATCTAAAAATGTAAGCGGTTACTTTAAACTATTTTTCTATAATAAATTCTGAAAACGTGTTAAGCTAGTAGAGGGATTATTAGAACTATTAAGACAATAATCCGCTTACATGAACGATGGGAGGCTTCACGATGTCTAGTAAAACACTTGCGAAATTTTTAGAAGAAAATTTAGAGGATTTAAAATCAAAGGGGCTTTATAACGTAATTGATCCGCTTGAGAGTTCAAATGGACCGATCATTACAATTGGCGGAAAAGAATATATTAACTTATCTTCAAACAACTATCTTGGATTAGCAACAGATAGCCGTTTGCAAGAAGCAGCAATTGGTGCTATTCATAAGTACGGTGTTGGAGCAGGGGCTGTTCGTACAATTAACGGTACTTTAGATTTGCATATTAAGTTAGAAGAAACAATTGCAAAGTTTAAACATACAGAAGCAGCAATTGCTTATCAATCAGGATTTAACTGTAATATGGCAGCGATTTCAGCTGTTATGGATAAAAATGATGCAATTCTTTCAGACGAATTAAACCATGCTTCTATTATTGATGGTAGTCGTCTATCAAAAGCAAAAATTATTGTTTATAAACATTCGGATATGGAAGATTTACGCCAAAAAGCAATTGCGGCGAAAGAATCAGGTCTTTACAATAAATTAATGGTAATTACAGACGGTGTCTTTTCAATGGATGGAGATGTTGCAAAACTACCAGAAATTGTTGAGATTGCAGAAGAGTTAGATTTAATGACATACGTAGATGATGCACACGGTTCAGGTGTACTTGGAAAAGGTGCAGGAACTGTAAAGCACTTCGGTCTTTCTGATAAAGTTGATTTCCAAATTGGTACATTATCAAAAGCAATTGGGGTAATTGGTGGATATGTAGCAGGGAAACAAAATTTAATTGACTGGTTAAAAGTTCGTTCACGTCCATTCTTATTCTCTACAGCATTAACACCAGCTGATGCAGCAGCTTGCATGAGATCAATTGAAATCTTAATGGAAAGCACAGAGTTACACGATCGCTTATGGGAAAATGGTCGCTACTTAAAACAAGGATTAAAAGAACTTGGCTTTAACATTGGGGAAAGTGAAACGCCAATTACACCTTGTATCATTGGGGATGAGGTATTAACACAAGAATTTAGTAAACGTCTAAATGAAGAAGGTGTATACGCAAAATCTATCGTGTTCCCAACTGTAGCAAAAGGAACAGGGCGCGTTCGTAATATGCCTACAGCAGCTCATACGAAAGAAATGTTAGATGAAGCAATTCTTAAGTATGAAAAAGTAGGAAAAGAAATGGGCATCATTTAAGTAACGACATCTTTTGAATAGCTTGCAAATGAGGAGTGGGGAAAATGAAAAAAATTCTAGTAACCGGTTCTTTAGGGCAAATTGGTTCTGAACTAGTAATGAAACTTCGTGATGTATACGGCGCATCAAATGTTATTGCAACAGATATTCGTGAAACAGATAGTGAAGTAGTAACGTCTGGTCCATTTGAAACGTTAGATGTAACAGATGGACAAAAACTATATGATATCACAAAGCGTAATGAAGTAGATACAATTATTCATTTAGCAGCTTTACTTTCAGCAACAGCAGAAAAAAATCCGTTATTTGCATGGAACTTAAATATGGGCGGACTTGTAAATGCATTAGAAGCAGCTCGTGAATTAAACTGTAAATTCTTCACGCCAAGTTCTATCGGCGCATTCGGTCCATCGACGCCAAAAGATAATACACCGCAAGATACAATTCAGCGTCCTACTACGATGTACGGGGTAAACAAAGTGGCAGGAGAATTACTATGTGATTATTATCATCAAAAATTTGGTGTAGATACGCGCGGTGTCCGTTTCCCAGGTTTAATTTCTTACGTAGCTCCTCCAGGAGGCGGAACAACTGATTATGCAGTTGAAATTTATTATGAGGCAATTAAAAAAGGTGCATACACCTCATACATTGCTGAAGGAACGTACATGGACATGATGTATATGCCTGATGCTTTACAAGCGATCATTTCATTAATGGAAGCTGATCCAAGTAAGCTAGTGCATAGAAATGCATTTAACATTACAGCAATGAGCTTCGAGCCAGAGCAAATTGCAGCGTCAATTCGTAAACACATTCCGACGTTTACAATGGATTACGCAGTAGATTCAGCTCGTCAAACAATCGCTGATAGCTGGCCAAACTCTATTGACGCAACTGCAGCAATGAAAGAGTGGGGCTTTAAAGCAGAATACGATTTAGACAAAATGACAACTGACATGCTGGCTAAGTTAAAAAAAAAGCTCGCAGCTGAGTTAGTGATGAATTAATAGGAAGAGTCGATTCTTAGGAATCGGCTCTTCATTATTTTTGGGAGGAGAGAAGTCTTATGCAAAGAGTTGATGTCGTATACGCACTAATACATGACGAGGAAATAGATAAAATATTAATGGTACATAATACAGAACAAAACGTTTGGTCATTGCCAGGTGGGGCTGTGGAAAAAGGTGAAATATTAGAGGAAGCACTAATAAGAGAAGTGAAAGAAGAGACAGGTTTAACTGCTACGTTAGGTGGACTTGTTGCGATCAATGAAAAATTCTTTGAAGAATCAGGGAATCATGCACTGTTTTTTACATTCCGAGCGAATGTAGTAAAAGGGGAACTTATTGCGGAAGATGAAGGTGAAATTTCTGCAATAGAGTGGGTAGATCGAACAATTGCGAATGAGCGCTTCCCATACTATGACGGAGGATTTGAATCTTTATTAGAAGTAGCCATTCCATACAAGTTTCAACCAGAAACAAAGTAATTGAACGAAAAAACAGGAGCCACAAGGCTCCTGTTTTCTATTCAATCGTCTTCAGTAATAGTTTTTTCAGCAATGGTTTAATCTTCAATCGTAAATCTTCAGCATGATTTGCAACTAAGAAGTGATGGTTATAAATGTTTTTCATCAATTGATAAGTTGCTTCTTTCGCTTCGCCTTCTTCGATGAAGATACCGATTACTTCCATACCACTTTTACGCGCGAGTTTAACAGCTTCATGCGTATCTAAAATTCCGTCTTGTTGATAGTCTAGCGCAGAAGGCTCACCGTCTGTGAAGACTAGTAAGAATTTATGTTTCTCAGGTCTTTTGGCAAGTTTTTCAGAAACGATACGAATAATATATCCGTCGCGGTTATCTTCTTCTTCACGAAGTTGCATAATTTCTGGACCAACGTTTGGTAACGTTGAGTTTTTATAATTTACAACTTCATGAATAACGTTCGGCTTATCTTCAGGTTTAGCGCTAGAGGCATCTTCCCAAAATCCGCTAATAGCGTGCGGGATTTTTAAAGACTTTAAAGCTTCATGGAATAGTACAACACTCTTCTTCGTTTCTTCCATTTTGTTATACATAGAACCAGAACAGTCAACTAACAGTTGGAATGCAACATCTAGTTCTTGTGACTCTTGTCCTTTTTTATAAAACATACGCGGTTGTTTTTCGGTATAAATACGAAGGAATTTCTTACGAAGTCTTCCGTAATATTTATCACTATTCGCATTCGTTTTATTTTCAATCGTTTTTTCGATAATTTTCTTTAATTCTTTTACATCTTTATTGACGACTGATTTGATAGCTTGGTAATCTTTTTTCTCATCTGAGTTTGGTTTGCGAGCTTCTTTAAATGTATGAGAAGCACCTACATTATACTTACCGTATGCACCGTCGTGCTGGCTAGAAGCGTGTGAAGCCCTTGCTTCTTCTGTATCAGCGCCATCAAAGTTGGATTGTGTACTTTTTTGTGAAGTACCTTGTACAGAACCAAGTGCTTGGTCGCCATCTTCTGATTCGCGAGCAGTATCGCCCATCATATTAGTTTTTGTTCCGCTTTCTAATTCAAAGCGTAAAAAGTTCTCGTTTTCGTTATTTTTATTTTCACGATGCCATGTGGAGAAACTTTCATCCATTTTGTTTTTATTTTCATCGTCATCTATAAGCTGCGTATCATCATTTGCTAAATCTTCGACGCGACAGTTCTTTTCGTCTGCAAGGACAGATAAGTAAAGTGGAGCATGTCCGAAATAGTTGTTAAGCATATCACTTTCAAGAAGCGCCTCTAAGCGATAGCGAATTTTCTCAACGATATACATAATATCTTCTGTATTACGTGCTTGGAATGTTTCATGTAAAATCGCTTCAATTTGCTCAAAATATTCATTATTAAACATTTCATATTTATCGCTCGTTAATGAAAGATAGCATAGGCAAAATAGACGATCACCGTGATAATTACGAACGCGGTTTATTTCATTTTGAGAGCCGAAATAGTTGCGGTACATTTCTTTTCGACGTTTAAAAACATGCTTCGTGCCAGGACGTAAGTTCTTTACGATTTCCTCAACGCGTAAATCTTCTAATAGAACAAATAATTGTGTTAAAAACTTTTTTAGGGGCGATTCTTGCAATTCAATCGCATAAGAACGAATTAAAGTCATGTCCGAGTAATGTTTATTACCAAGTGCTTTTAAGAAGACTTCGCTTTTTAATCCGATTACTGTATCTTCTTCTTTTCGATCATCCCAAAAGTGACTAATGACAACTTTCTTTTCAATTTCGTCGTAGTATGCTTTATAGCCATATTCAAGATAGGCATCGTCTTCTTTTAGAAGGGCATACATTAAGTTTTCCATTTGTAGAAACAGCGACGCATCAATTTTTTTGTCACTAAAAATTTGTCTCATAAATTATCCCTCAAAGAAATAACTTTCTGCTAATTCACGGACAGTCATTTGTTCTGTTTCATCATTAAGTTTTGCAATTATGCTTCGTTCAATCGCTCGCATAATAGGAATATATACACCTAAATCACATGCGTCGATAATACCACGAATACTTGCTGCTTCTTCACTTACACGTCCATCACGAGCTAAAGGCATAAGGTCGCTTGCAAATGCAACAAACTTTTCAATTGTTGCAACATCATTTAATTTTGATTCTGCTAATAATAGTTCTTTTAATGTGTCACCTTGAATGTAAGGAACTTCAATAATAACGAAACGGTTTTTTAACGCTTCATTTAGTTCACTTGTTCCAACGTAACCTTCGTTAATCGCAGCAATTACACGGTATTCGTCATCACCGTATACAACCTCTTGTGTAAATGGGTTTGTAATCATTTTACGGTAATCTAATGCGCCGTGAAGTAGCGGTAAAGTTTCAGGTTTTGCCATATTGATTTCGTCAATATATAGGAAGTGACCGTTCTTCATTGCTTTCATAAGAGGACCGTTAACGAATGAAACTTCAGATGCACCATCTTTCGTTTGTAGTGTGTTGTATCCTAAAATACCCTCTACATCTAAGTCGACAGAGCAGTTAATGCTATGCATTGGTTTTTGGAATAAAGAAGAAAGAGTTTCCGCTAGTACTGTTTTACCACTACCAGTCGGTCCTTTTAATAGAATGTTCTTGCCAAGAAGAAGTGCTGTAATCGCATCTTCAATAATGCTATTATCAGACGCTTTATATATTTTCGTTCCGATTAAATGTGCATTTTCACCAGCTTCTTGTTTATTCTTTTCATGAATCGTAGAAAGCTGTTGTTTTAAATCAGCATGTATATGAAATTGTTCTAACATGTATTTCCCACCTAACATTATTTTCATAAAGTAATACATCTTATGATAACTTGTTTTAATATGGTATGCAAAGAAAAGGAAGGAGGATAAAGGGAAAAGAAAAAGCAATCAAGATAAAGTTGATTGCCTACAGTAAAGGAGAAATGAGCCTCATGAAAGACTCCAATATGCGTTTTTTTATACTTCTTTTTTGGAAAGAGTTCCATTTAATTTCAGTTGAATGTTTAAAATCTTCTTCGAAATCACATTTAATATCGTGAACTGTTTTTGATTCATAAAGTACGCTAATAATTTCGTAATTCAATTCAAAGCTACGTACATCCATGTTCGCTGTTCCGATAGTTGCAATTGTATCATCAACGAGTACAATTTTTGCATGCATAAAACCATCTTTATAACTGTAAATAGAAGCACCAGCTTTTAAAAGCGGAGTGAAATAGGATTGAGATGCTTGATCGCTAATGATGCTATCACTTTTACCTGGATATAAAATCCGTACATCTATTCCGGCAATTGCACTTAAGCGTAATAATGTTAAAGTTTCTTGATCTGGAATAAAGTAAGGGGTAGCGATCCAAATGGATTTTTTTGCAGAGCCCATAACAGCTAATAATGTATTACGAATACTTTTATCATCGGAGCTTGGTCCGCTTGCTACGATTTGAACAGCACCTTCTGCATTTGAAATTTCTTTACCTGGGAAGTATTGTCTATTCATGAATTGATCCCAGGAATAGGTATTTAAACCACTAGAGGCATAGAGCCAGTCTTCTAGAAAGATTGCTTGTAATTTATATAATGCTTTTCCTTCTATTTTTAAATGACTATCACGCCAAACGGGAAATTTCTTTGAACGGCCAAGATATTCATCACCGACGTTGAGTCCTCCGGTAAAACCAATTTCTCCATCTACAATAACGATTTTTCGATGGTTACGATAATTGACAGTTTCAAGTAACCAAGCTGAAAAAATAGGGTCAAATTCTACAATTTCAATCCCAGCTTCTTTCATAGGTTGCAAAAATCGTCTTCTTAACGTATTACTTCCAAGGCCATCATAAAGGAAGCGTACAATAACACCATCTTTTGCTTTTTGTATTAAAGCATCTCGAACTTTTGTACCAATTTCATCAGATTTATAAATGTAGTATTGAATATGTATATGATGCTTTGCCTGCTCTATAGCTTGCAAAATCTCTGAAAATGTTTGATCTCCGTTTGTTAAAAGTTTTGTAGTTGTTTTATCTGCGGCAGGACCGCCTCCAAATTTTTGTATGACTTCTGTTAAATGCATGGAACGTTCATTTAGTGGGACTGTGAGTAATAACTCTAGTCTTCTTCCTTCTAATATTTCACGGAATAATTTTCTTTGTTCTTCTGAACGATGGAGATGTTTTTTTCTTCTCCAGCGACTGCGTCCGAAAATAGCGTATAAAAGCACACCTATAATAGGAAGAAGTGCTAATACTAAAAACCACGCTAACGTACTTTGTGGAGATCTATTTTCTATAAAAATAACGAATGAAATTCCTACGATTGTGATGGACCATAGAGCACCGACAAATGTATATAACGAAATATACGATGTATTTAATAGGAACAGAACGATAGATACAATTGTAAATATTAATAGTAATTGAACGATAGGCTTTTTCATTTCTATATAATTCCCCTAATCTTTTTTCAATATAGACTTCTTAAATAGAAGATGTAATATGACATCTTTATTATAAGGTGTTTTGCTTTTTTTACAAAATATAGACATATCACCTATACTTTCCGCATTTGTCCTACATACAGTGTACTATCCCATTTTTTATCTCACTCTTAACGCATATAAAAATGAAAAAATCGAAAAGGAGCGGAGAAACATGAATTATATAGAAAATAATGGATTGTACTATCGGAATCATCATCATGGAGGACACAATCATGGTGGACATCATCACCATGGAGGACACAATCACTATGATCACCATCATCATCACGGAGGCGGATGGGGCTGGGGTGGTGGTAGTTCATGGGGAGGCGGATTTTTCCCTGGAAGCTTTGCAGGAGGAGTGTTAGGCGGACTGACAGCTGGTGCATTAACAGGTGCAACAAGTGGAGGATATTATCCGGCTCCATATCCAGTAGCTTATCCATCACCATACCCTGTAACGTATCCAATGCCATACCCAGGTTATCAGCAAATACCATATTCGTATTAAACTAAAAAAGAGGCTATCCTCTTTTTTAGTTTAATACAGTATTTATTTATAAAATAATTCCAAAGTTAAGGTGGAAATATGTTAATATTTTGTTATTGTAATTCAAAAACATGCACATTAATGTAGATTTTCATATTATTATTTGTGAATAGTTATGTAGTATGATCTAATTTCTATTTCGTTATTAAAAACAAAGAGATCAGATATGAGTGGTATTAGTTGGAAACAAGGCTTGCATAGAGCTACTTAAAAGGATTGCGGTATAATAAGGCGCGAAGTAATTAGAGATATGGGAAGCTACCAGTTATAATTGAAACGGTATAATATTGCTTTTTATTACAAATAATATTATGTTATTTTAATCGGTTTATTTAAAAAGATAATTTATGTAAAGGGCTAGTATTAGAAAATGAAATATCTCTATTTCTATGAAGAGAAACAGGTTGTGTTTTAGTCAGATAGAAGCAAGGAGAGATGCGCATGCTAGAACAGAGAGGTCATGCATTATATGACTCTTCGTTGCGAGATTTAAAGTTAGCATTAGATGAGTCTTCAATTGTTGCAATTACAGATCGAAAAGGTCTTATTACATATGTAAATGATAAATTTTGTGAAATCTCTAAATACAAAAGAGAAGAATTAATTGGAAAAGATCACCGTATTTTAAATTCAGGTCATCATCCGAAAACCTTTTTTCAAAACTTATGGAAACGTATTTTGAATGGGAAAGTATGGACAGGTGAGATTCGGAATCGAGCAAAAGATGGTACATATTATTGGGTCAAAACAACAATTGTTCCATTTTTAAATGAAAAAGGAGAGCCTTACCAGTTTATCGCAATACGAAATGATATTAGTAGTAGAAAAGAAGCGGAACAGAGGTTGCGGCTAAGTGAAAGTCGTTATAGGGAACTTGCCTATCATGATGCTTTAACGAGTTTGCCGAACCGTTTGCAATTAATAACGACCGTTAATAAATTGATTGCAGATAAAAAAGAATTTGGTATGATTTACTTTGATTTGGACCGTTTTAAATTAGTAAATGATACGTTAGGTCATATGATAGGGGACTTACTTTTAAGCGAAGTCGCTTCAAGGTTGCATTATGTACTAGGAGAGAAAGATGTTCTGGCTAGGCTAGGTGGCGACGAATTTGTGCTGTTAACAAAAAATCATAGACAAGATGATATGAGGCAGTTAGCGACATCTGTGTTGTCATGTTTCCAGGCACCATTTATTCTTGAAGGCCATGAAGTATATATTTCAGCTAGTCTAGGACTTTGTTCTTATCCACAAGACGGACAAGACGTGGAAACATTATTGAAAAACTCCGACTTAGCTATGTATAGTGCAAAAGAACAGGGGAGAAATGCTGCATGTTTCTTTACAGATGAGCTACGCGCGAAAATAAATCGTAGAATGAAAGTTGAGTTTGCTTTGCAAAAGGCAATTCGTGATGAAGAGTTAGATGTAGTATTGCAGCCTATTATTGATTTGAAAACGAAGAGATATTCTGGTATAGAAGCTCTAGTACGCTGTATGACAGAAGACGGACCTATTTCACCAAACGAATTTATCCCGGTAGCTGAAGAGTCTGGACTTATTATAAAGCTAGGAGACTGGGTATTAGAAAAATCGTGCCGATTGTTTAAAACATTGCCCAATTATCAAGAAGGACTAAAGTTATCAGTGAATTTATCTATACAACAATTAATGCAGAAACGTTTTATTTTCTCTGTACGTAGCATTTTAAAGAGAACTGGTTTTCCTCCGAACCGTTTAATATTAGAAATAACGGAAAGCATAGCAGTCCGCCATTTTGATTATATTATTGCTACATTACAAGAATTAAGAAATATGGGTGTTTTAATTGCTTTGGATGATTTCGGAACTGGCTATTCTTCCTTATATTATTTAAAACAACTACCACTGGATATTGTAAAAATTGATCGTAATTTTATTCGTGAATTTCATTATGATCACGCACAACCAGAACGAACGATTGTAAAATCCGTTATTGAAATTGCTCATAGTTTAAATTTAGCAGTAGTTGCTGAAGGAGTAGAAACAGTAGAGCAAGAGAGTTTGTTACAATCAATGAGCTGTGATTATGTACAGGGATTTTATTATGCGAAACCTTTATCTGTAGGAGAGCTAAAAGAAAAGTTAATTACAGATTTTTAATAAAAAAGAGAAGCCAGCAGCTTCTCTGTATTTAATCCGTTTTTTGTGAGTCTTTCATTAGTACTGGATAAAGAATAAGACCTAATACGAACAATCCAATTCCTAAGAAGAATGTTTTTAAATCAGCAGTTCCCGTTTTGATAACCCAAATAGAGTATACCAACGCTAATGTCGTAATGATTCCATCTTTTACTCGAGATCCGGGCAGTATATCATACGTTTCTCCTGTAATAACTAATTTTAATTGGTACAAGGTAGAAACAAGGTATGGAATTAAATAGGCTAATGTTGCTACGACGATAGCGAAACTATACGCTTCTGAAACAGTACCAGAAATCGTTGAAAATAAGAAAATTTGCGTCATTATATTTGTAATCAATAATGATTTTGAAGGACTACCTTTTTTATTTGTTTTCCCGAAAAACTTAGGGAAAAGTCCATTTTTTGCTGCCTGGTAAGGTACTTCTGAACTAACAACAATCCAGCCAACTGTAGATCCAAATAAAGATATAAGAGCGAGTAAGGCCATTATATATGCACCTTTATTTCCAATTGCTAAATTTAATGCATCTACTAACGGTTTTTGAGACTCCTTTAAAGCATCTTGCGGAAGAGCTCCCATTGTAAGTAAAGTAATTGACATGTAAATAAGAAGAGCGATAATTAATCCGAAAATCGTAGCTTTTTTTACATCGCGCTGTGATTTTGCACGGTTAGAAAGCATAACCGCTGATTCAATACCGATAAACGCCCAAAGTGTTGCAATAGCAGCTGAATTGATTTGGCCACCTAACGAGATAGATTGTCCTGCTTCATTCATAAAGGTTTGACCGTCTCCGAAATTAGAAGCATTGAAAATGAATAATGTAATTACAATAAACATTGTAAATCCGATAATTTTTGCAATAGTAGCAAGTAGATTCATATTTCCAGCTCGATCAATATTTTGAGAAAGAATATATTGAATTCCCCATAGCATAAGGCTACATACAAGGAAAGTTAACCCTTTTCCGAGTTCTAGTGAAAATCCGTTTATTGAAAAAAGAATTTGCTTACTTTGTAAAACTGGAAAGAATGTTGATAAATATCCAGCAAAGGAAATAATAACAGATGCTGTTGCAGCCCAGTTAGCAGCCCAATATCCCCATGCCATACTATATCCTGCAACTTTACCAGCTTTTTTTGAAGGAAACATCGCTTGAGCATAGCTTTGTGGTCCAGCTTTTAATTCTGGTTTACGAATCGCTAAATTTCCAAATACAAGTGCAATCATAAATACGCCAAGGCCTGTAATACTCCATGCGAGTGTAGAACCCATTGGACCTGATACTTGTGCTAAATTTGCTGGAAGCATAAATACGCCACCGCCAACCATATTCCCGATAACAAATGCTGTTAAAACCCATAATCCCCATTTTTTCGTTTCCATTTTTGTTAACTCCTTTGTAGTAAGTTTTGCTTAAACATCATTTTTTACTAGCTTTTTGACAATAAAAAAAGAGCCATGTAGATAAAAAAATACCTACATGGCTCTTTTGCCAAAGCGTAGGTACAACGGGAATAACCCTTGTACCTACGCGTAATTTTTCCGCTAGGTTTCAAGGGTTACGTATGATGATGATGTTTTTGTGCAAATGTAACTACAGTTGTTGTATAAGTAAGCATAGTTCTTTGCTCCCTTTCTCCTCTGATTTTGAAGTTAGTATACTACATGTTTTTTTGAATGAAAAGAAAAATATAAAAATTTTTATAAAAATACGTTTTAAAGATTAAATATTTACCTATATTTTTCTTGTACTGGAAAATAAGTGAGAGATTGGCAGAAGAGTGAAGCATGTTATAATACATATAGAATTAGAAGGTGACAAGGGGCTATTGTAGATGATGAGTAAGTATGAACAAATTTATACAGAAATCAGTAAATCTATTGATAATAAACAATTAAAAGAGGGATGCAAAATCCCATCAGAAACAGAATTAATGAAGCAGTATGAGGCAAGCCGAGGCACGGTGAGAAAAGCTGTAGATTTACTGCAAGAGCGTGGATATGTGCAAAAAATTCATGGAAAAGGTGTTTTTGTTTTAAAGCGAAAAAATATTGAATTTAATTTTGGCGGTATTGTAAGTTTCCAAGAAGAAAATGAACGTTTGGGACGTCATTGTATTACGGAAGTTGTGGAAATGGACAAAGAAAAAGCCACAAAAGAAATTGCAAAATTATTAAATGTAAAAGAAAAAACAGAGATTGATCATATTAAACGTGTACGAAATATTGATGGAGAAAAAGTAATTTTAGATATAAATCATTTTGTATCTGAGTTTATTCCAGGATTAACGAAAGAAATTGCAACTGCATCGATTTATAAATACATCGAGAAAGAGCTTGGGCTACATATTAGTTATTCGCAGAGGGTAATTGAAGTACAGCCATGTACAGAGGATGACAGAAAGTATTTAGATTTAAATGGAACAGACTATGTTGTCGTTGTGAAAAACTTTACACATTTGTATGATGGAAGTCAGTTTGAATATACAGAATCACGCCACCGTTTAGATATTTTTCACTTTTCGGATGTGGCACGCAGGAAGTAAAGAGGTGGAACAAAATATTGTTTCATCTCTTTTTTTATAAAAAAAACACAAACTCGTATATACGAGTGTTGACTAACTTATATATACGAGTTAATATGTAATTGTAAACGGTATCAAAAAAAGAAAAGAGGGATGGGAATATGGGGAAAGACTATCGTAAAACAGCAGAGGAAGTGTTGCAGTATATTGGTGGGAAAGACAATATTGAACAAGCTGCACATTGTGTGACGAGGCTCCGTATCGCTTTAAAAGATGAAAGTAAAATAGATAATGATAAATTACAGTCTGTTTCATTAGTGAAAGGAGCGTTTCATAACGCTGGTATATTTCAAGTTGTAATTGGTCCAGGGGATGTAGATCGTGTTTACGCTGAATTGATAACGCTTGCAGGTATGAAAGAATCGACTGTAGCTGACGTAAAAGACTCTGGAAATCAGAAGTTAAATCCAGCTCAAAAGTTTGTAAAAATATTTTCGGATGTATTTATGCCGATATTACCAGCGATCGTAACAGCTGGTTTACTAATGGGTATTAACAATCTATTAGGCGCAAAGGACTTATTTTTTGATGGGAAAAATTTATTAGATGTTTATCCGAACTTAGGCGGGCTTTGGGATTTAATTAATATGATGGCCAATACAGCATTCGTATTCTTACCAGCACTTGTCGGTTGGTCAGCAACGAAGCGTTTTGGTGGTAGTCCAATACTAGGGATTGTTATGGGACTAATGCTTGTGCACCCGGCCTTATTAAACGCTTGGGACTATGGAAAAGCAGCGACTGGTTTAGACGGACAAAAGATTGAGTACTTCGATATTTTAGGACTGTTCCAAATTGAAAAGGTAGGGTATCAAGGTCAAATCTTGCCGGTTTTAGTAGCTGCATTTGTGTTAAGTAAAGTAGAAATTTTCTTAAAGAAACATGTACCAAATGCAATTCAATTATTAGTTGTACCAATTACAACAATCGTTGTGACAGGTGTGTTAGCATTAGGAATTATCGGTCCGGTTACACGTCATATTGGAGATTTATTAACAGTAGGATTGGTAGGTGTATATGAAACAGTACCAGTAGTTGGAGCAGTATTATTTGGAGCGTTATATGCACCGCTTGTAATTACAGGTATGCATCATATGTTTATTGCAATTGATTTACAATTGATTGCACAACATGGCGGTACATTTATTTGGCCAATGATTGCTCTTTCTAACATTGCGCAAGGTAGTGCGGCACTTGCGATGTTCTGGATTTCTAAAAATCAAAATGATAAAAGTATGGCATCAACATCAGCCATTTCAGCATACTTCGGTATTACAGAACCAGCGATGTTTGGTGTGAATTTACGAAATAAGTTCCCGTTTTATGCAGCGATTATAGGGTCTGCTGTGGCAGCGATATTCATTACATTAAATGGTGTATTAGCACCTGCTATCGGAATTGGGGGATTGCCAGCATTTATTTCTATCATTCCGAAATCGATTCCAATGTTTATTGTCGGAATGATTATTGCAGTTGTAATCCCATTTACTTTAACATGGTTATTTGCAAAAAGAGTGAAACAGAAGTAGGAGGAAGTTAAACATGAAGGATTGGCATAAAAGTGTAGTCTATCAAATTTATCCGAAGAGCTTTAATAGTTATTACAATAGAGAAACCGGTGATATAAAAGGGGTTACAGAGAAACTAGATTATTTAAAAGAACTCGGAGTGGATTATATTTGGTTAACACCGATATACCAATCACCACAAAATGATAATGGATATGATGTAAGTGATTATTACAGCATTGATCCATCTTACGGAACGATGGAAGAGTTTGAAGAACTTTTAGCAGAAGCGAAAGTACGTAACATTGAAATTATGCTTGATATTGTTGTAAATCATAGTTCGACTGAACATAAGTGGTTTAAAGAAGCGAAGGAAGATAAAAATAGTCCATATCGTAATTACTATATTTGGCGTGATGAAAAAAATAATTGGCAGTCTAAGTTTGGTGGATCTGCTTGGAAATATGATGAGAAGACGGAGCAATATTATTTACATCTATTTGATGAAACACAAGCTGATTTAAATTGGGAAAATGAAAAACTTCGTGAAGAAGTATATGATATGATGCGCTTTTGGCTGGATAAAGGGGTAACGGGATTCCGATTAGATGTCATTAATTTAATTTCAAAAGACCAATGCTTCTTAAATGATGAAGGTAATACTGCGACAAGTGATGGACGCAAGTATTATACAGATGGCCCGCGTGTTCATGAATATTTACAAGAGATGAATCGCAATGTTTTTGCAGGAAAAGATGTAATTACAGTTGGAGAAATGTCTTCTACGACAATTGATAATTGTATTAAATATTCAAATCCTAAGCGTAATGAATTAAGTATGACGTTTAGTTTTCATCATTTAAAAGTAGATTATCCCAATGGAGATAAGTGGACAAAAGCGAATTTTGATTTCATTAAATTAAAAGAAATTATGTCTAATTGGCAAATTGAAATGCAAAAGGGCGGAGGATGGAATGCGTTATTTTGGTGTAATCATGACCAGCCTCGCATCGTGTCACGCTTTGGTGATGATGGAAAGTACCGAAACGAATCTGCAAAAATGTTAGCGACAGCTATGCACATGCTGCAAGGAACGCCTTATATTTATCAAGGGGAAGAAATCGGTATGACAAATCCTAAATTTAAGTCCATCGAGCAATATCGTGATGTGGAATCGTTAAATATATACGATATAAAGCTAAAAGAAGGGCTATCACAAGAAGAGATTATAGGGGTTTTAAAGCAAAAATCTCGTGACAACTCTCGTACTCCGATGCAGTGGAATGAAGAGGTGAACAGTGGTTTTACAACAAGTACACCTTGGATTTCAGTGGCTGGAAATTTTAAAGAAATAAACGTAGAGAAGGCATTAGCAGATAAAGAGTCCGTATTTTATCATTATAAAAAGTTAATAGAGCTTAGAAAAACGTATGATGTAATTACAGAAGGAGAATATGCTATTTTGGATAAAAATGATCCTAAAATTTGGGCATATACTCGTACTACAGAAAGTGAAGTACTACTTGTTATAAATAACTTCTATGGAGAAGAAATAACGTACTCTGTACCGGCGCACGTTCAATTAGATGGAATGAAACAAGAGGTACTACTGTCGAATTATAAAGATTCCAGCAAGGATATTACAAAACTTAAATTAAGACCATATGAATCAATTGTGTATCGATATACGAAATAAAAAGGTTGTATGCCCGAGCGGCATACAACCTTTTTATTTTAAGACACCACTATACAAAATATTTACGTCTACTTCAGGTTTGAATTTTACTTTTGCATAATCTTTATTCCAATTTTTTTTCTTCCATAAATCAGGGTGATAAGCGATGAGATGTCTACCAATTCCAAAAGCATCACAATTTGCTTTTTGTAGTTTATTTGTTATTTTTTTCGCTTCTTTCGTAAGTTGCTTTGATAATTCCTTATTTAGTTTTTTTCTGGCTTCCATTTTATAAATATTATCTCTTGGGGCTTCAAGTGCTATTACTTTTAGTTGGAGCTTAATGTGAGCATAAACATTTCCTTTTTTATCCGTTGTTATTTTTAAATCTCGTTTTAACTTTCGATTGCTAATTTCCATTGTTAAATAATCAGATGTCTTCTCAGATTCATCACTAGTAAGTTTTTGGGTTATACGGGCACTTGTTCCCATTTTTCCGGTTAATAATACGAATAAAACAGATTGTTTCAAAGGTAAATGTCCAGTCAATTTATCATTGTTAAATAAAGCTAACCCATTTGTAATTAATTCTTTTCCTTTTATTTTTATAGAAGGGAGTGTAAAGTCTTTACCGGGATCTAACATTTTTGTAGCGGCTGTTTCTAAAGTTTCTTTTGGAAATACACTCATATCTTCTAAACTTTTCACTTTTTTCTGTAGAAAATCTCCAATTAGTAAATTTCCTATTTTCTTTTTTTCGAGTATCTCCGATGTTTCACCATCTACTGCAATAAGTTTTACTAAAGCAGTTGGGTTTGTTGGGTCCCGAAAGCTGACATCTAAATAGGGTAATATACCTTTTTTTAGAATTTTGGTTCCTAGTAATTGAACACCATATTTAAAATAGCGAATATTCCCAGTCACATTTTTTTTTAGGGCATCGCTTGTATCCCTTATGTTATGCCCGGTTGCTGAATGTATTTCATTTTCGAATGAAGATTGCTCTCCACTTGAACTTTTTACGAGTTCAAGCGTTTGCTGAAGCTTATTCTCTTCCGTAACATCATATCCAATGCTATAAGCTAATCTAGCTTCTCTTAATGGTTCTTGATCCCAACAGCCAGAAAGGAGGCAACTAGTACATAATATAAAAAGTAATTTAAATCTTTTTGGAAACATACTGTTCTCCTTTCTTCTTTCTTATTACTGAATAGAGTAGAAATAAAAGAGGGAGAACAACGATGAAAATATAGGTGAACTTATCTGTGAAAGTTGCAATGACTTTTAATTCTTCAGGTGTATCTATAAATAAGGCTACACTAAAAGCAATAATACCAACGATTGGAACAGCCTTTTTATGATTAGCGAGGTTGAATATATGTCCAATTCCTATAGAAGCGGCACAGTAATAACTCGCAATAGAAGCGACAACTGTTATCATCCATATTGGAATGAATAGTAAATCAGTCCGGTCTATAATCCCGATATGTAAGGAGCGTAATAAGTAAGCAACTGGTTCTGGGATAAGTTCAATTTGTTTTGGACTAAATACGATAAAGCAAATCCAAACAGTGAAAGCATAAAAGAGAGTCACAAATCCATTAGCGATAGAAATTGCCTTCAGTTTTTCCACAGAACTCCCATTTACTTTAGGAAATGCGATGAGAAAGATTTCAAAACCATACATAGCTGTAATTGTTTCTTTCGATGCTTGAATAATATTCCACCATCCAGCCTCTGTAATGGGAAAAATATAAGAAAAGTCAGCTCGGGAAAGCCCTAGGGCGATTAAAAGCGCCATAGGTAAAATGAGAATAGAGGTCATGACATAAAATCGTACGATGACTTTAAACGTATTATAAGCTACATAACAACAAGCTATTGTAAATAGCATGAGAATGGCATACCACGGAGTTGCTTGTAATATCCAAACTTTAATGACGTTACAAGCATTCAACATAACCGTCATACCGATAAGGGTAAAATAAAAAATATAAGAAAAGCCCAATAGTTTTCCTAACTTATTACCAAATAGCATACAAACACTTTTATACATATCTGCATCAGGAAATCGTTTTAAGAAAAGCCACATAAGTAAAATAATAAGTTGAATGGCAAGCCCCGCGATGAGCGCAGAAATCCAACCACCACCTTTTGCTATCGGATGAAGCCGGTTAGGTAGAGATAGTATACCGACCCCAATTTGGCATTGAATAACGAAAAAGGTAAATTGAACTAGCGAGATTTTACTTTGCGTGTTTGTCACCGTCCTCATCCTCTCTCGTTACATGTTGGCGTTGCATTTTTTTTGGTTTTGGATCATGTGGTCGTTCCCAAAATGACCAAATTGGTAGTCTTACGAAAGAATCTTTCATATCTTTAATCCGCATCGGGGCAACAGGAGAAAGATATGGTGTATGAAATGAATGAAGCTGACATAAGTGAACGAAAGTTATAATGAGACCGAATGATATGCCTACATATCCAAATATGGCAGCAAGGAGCATTAATGGAAAACGAAGAATTCGAACTGCTGAACTCATATCGTTTGATGGAACGAGAAAAGATGAGATTGCAGTTAAAGCTACTACGATGATCATCGTATAAGAAACGAGCCCAGCTTTTACAATCGCATCACCAATTACTAAACCACCTACAATACCGATTGTTTGTCCAACACGGCTCGGCAAGCGAATACCAGCTTCTCGTAATAACTCGAAAATTAACTCCATTAAGAGAGCTTCAAAAATAGGAGGAAGCGGTACTTTCTCTAACGAAGCTTTAATCGTATACACAAGTTCGAGCGGCAACACATCGGGATGAAATGCGACAGTTGCAATATATAAAGCTGGCAAGAGAAAGGCAATTAAAAAACTTACTAAGCGAATCATTCGGACGAAAGAACCGACAATCCAACGGTTATTATAATCATCTGGTGATTGATAAAAAGCGAATAACGTAACAGGTACGATGAGCGTTGTTGGATCTCCGTCAGATAAAATGGCAACACGTCCTTCCATTAAATTAGCAACAGTTCTATCTGGACGCTCTGTATTTAATTGCTGCGGAAATGGGGAGAAAGACGTATCCTCTATAAATTCTTGTATGTATCCTGGTGACATAAGTGCATCCGTTTTAATCGTTTCTAATCTTCTTTTCACTTCTGTAACTAAATCGTCATTCGCTATATTTTGCATATAAGCAATTGCTACTTTCGTGTGCATTTCTTCACCGATTGTAAAATACTTAACAACTAAATTTGGACTCTTAATGAGTTTACGAATAGAGCTTAAATTAGTTGCTAGATCCTCTACAAAACCAGTATGTGGACCACGCACAATCCCTTCATTATCAGGCTCCGCTATATCTCTCTTTAAAGATAAAGCTGTTTCGAAAATACAAAAACTATCGACGTGTTCATGAAAATATAAGGATTTACCTTGTAATAAAACCTGTACTCCATAATTTAAATTCGTTTCTTTTTTCATATTTAACGTAGAAAAAGCTTTATCTAAAGATAAATCCGACCTCGTTAATAATGGTTCAAGAGCTAATTGATGAATTAAATTTGGATCTGCTAAAGATTCAATATATATGATTGTTCCTTTTCCGTTTTGAAAAGGGAGATCTAATTTTTTTATATCATCAGAATGAGAAAGTTTATTTTCAATGTAATTAATGTTCTCCAGAAGTGATGGAAACATATGCATTTGTTTTTTACTCTCTTGTTGTTCTTTTTTGTCTGTCATAATTTCCACCTCTTTTAAAGTACGATTGTTTCTGTTAATTTTTGTCGTTTGTGAGAAATTTATGCTTGAATTATTTTTTTAAAAAGAGAATTCAAAGTTACGTTACATTGTCTTTTGCGCATTATTCAATTTCATAGCAGTACTTCTAACATTTGTGTCGAATTAAGAAGATATATAGGAGGGATATATATGGAAATAGCTGTAGAACGTGTTTTTACGAAAGAGATTTTAAAAAGAGCAGCGAATTTGTTTCATGTAACAGTGGAAGAAAAGCCACTTGGAGATTTTGAGAATTATATTTTTAAGGCGAAGGGTGATAATGATGAAGATTACGTATTACGTTTAACACATTCTTCTCATCGTTCTAAACAAGAGGTAGAGGCTGAACTAGATTTTTTACGATATGTTGCGGAGAATGGGGCAAAGGTAGCAGGACCTCTTTATTCAACGTCTCGAAATCTCGTAGAAGAAATCGTAGCAGAGGATGGAACGTTCTTTTTCGCTTCTTTATTTACATATGCAAAAGGTGAGCAAGTAAAAGGAGAGGAATCGCCTTATTGGGGAGATGCTTATTTTGAAGCATGGGGAAAAGCGATTGGGCAACTGCATCGCCTTACAATGGATTATCCTAAAACAGACTACCGTGATACGTGGGAAGAAGACGAAAGTGGAATTGTTAATGAATTAGAAGATGGTCAAGTGAAAAAGATTGCAGCGGTACTAATGGATGAAATTAAGGCCCTTCCAGTTGAAAGAGAAACGTTCGGTCTTATGCACGGTGATATCCATCAAGGTAATTTTCATTATGATGGTAAAGAGCTAACAATCTTTGATTTTGATGATGCAGCTTATAATTACTTTATACATGATTTAGCAATGGTTCTATACTACTCTGTTCTATTTACAACGTGGACAGCAGAAGAGAAGACAGATTTTGCTCGTAAACAGTTACAAGTGTTACGAAAAGGATATGAGTATGAGCACAGGCTGGCGGATAGTTGGTATGAATCGTTACCACTATTTTTACGTTTACGTGATATAGGTTTATATGGAACGCTTCAAAAGAAGTTTAAAGGGAAAGATATGCCTGATAACTTCTTGAAATTATCAGAAGAGCTATACGAAAGAATTATTAAAAGAGAAGCAATTGTGAATATATAATACATTTAGTTCAAAACAAAGTATATAAAACAAATATATACTTTGTTTTTTTATACAAAAATATGTTTATTTTATTAAAATAATATTGTCCTAGATTCAGTATACACTTATAATTTTATATATATTCTGAAAATTCTTTATAAAGAAGGAGGGGGAATGTTGGAAACTTTCGTAAATTGGATAAATAATATTGTTTGGAGTCCAGCACTTGTTTATTTATGTTTAGGAGTAGGTTTATATTTTTCCATTCGAACGAGGTTTTTACAAGTAAGGCACGTAGGAGAAATGGTGAAGCTGACATTTAAAGGAGAAAAATCAGAGGCTGGTGTTTCTTCATTTCAAGCGTTAGCACTTTCATTATCAGGACGCGTTGGGACAGGGAATATCGCTGGGGTAGCAACAGCGGTTGCATTTGGTGGACCAGGAGCTGTATTTTGGATGTGGGCAGTAGCCTTTTTAGGGGCAGGATCAGCTTATGTAGAATCAACACTCGCGCAAATATATAAGACGAAACATCAAGGGCAGTTTCGTGGTGGACCTGCTTATTACATCGAAAAAGGTTTAGGTGTAAAATGGTATGCATTAGTATTCGTTGCAGCGACAATTATTGCAACGGGGCTTTTATTGCCAGGTGTGCAAGCAAATAGTATTGCTGTAAGTTTAGAGACAGCTTTTGGAATTAACACTACATTATCAGGGGCTTTATTAGTTGTTGTATTAGCTATTATCATCTTCGGTGGAGTAAAGCGAATCGTTAACGTTGCACAAGTTGTCGTACCGTTTATGGCAGTTGGTTATATTTTAGTAGCTTGCGTTATTGTTGCTATGAATATTGAAAAATTGCCAGAAGCATTTATGTTAATTATAAGAAGTGCTTTTGCATTAGAGGCGGCTTTCGGTGGTATTATCGGTTTAGCAATTTCTTGGGGAGTAAAACGTGGTATTTATTCCAATGAAGCAGGGCAAGGAACTGGGCCACATGCAGCAGCAGCTGCTGAAGTATCACATCCAGCTAAGCAAGGCTTAGTGCAAGCATTTTCCGTTTACATTGATACATTATTTGTTTGTTCAGCAACAGCATTTATGATGATTATTACAGGCATGTATAACGTATTTGATGCGAGCGGAAAAAACTTTATCGTAAATAAATTAAACGGTGCTCAGCCAGGACCGGGGTATACACAGGCGGCAGTAGAATCTGTTTTCCCTGGATTTGGAAACGGTTTCGTTGCAATCTCGTTATTATTCTTCGCGTTTACAACAATTATGGCGTATTACTACATTGCAGAAACGAATATTGCGTACTTAAATCGTGATAAAGACCGTCCTTGGATGTCTATGGTACTAAAGTTTGTATTTTTAGGAGCTGTATTCTATGGATGTATAAAAACAGCAGCAACGGCTTGGGCTTTAGGCGACATTGGGGTAGGAATTATGGCATGGGTAAATATCATTGCGATTTTACTATTACAAAAACCTGCATTAGTCGCATTAAAGGATTATGAAAAACAGAAAAAAGAAGGAAAAGATCCAGTATTCGATCCAGGGCCATTAGGAATTAAAAATGCTGATTTTTGGGAGCATGAATACGGGAAAGATAAGAAAGAAGAAGTATCTTAACAGAATAGAAATGAAGAAGCAAAGGGGAAACTCTTTGCTTTTTTTTATGGACAAATTGAAGCTAAAAGTTATTTTTGAGACTATTTTTGAATATAAAAAGAATGTACATGCATTGTTAGGGGAAGGGGGAGTATGTTGATAGAATTTTGTAATGTAAATAAATATTATGGTAACTTTCAAGTTTTGAAAAATATTAATGTGCAAGTGAAAAAAGGTGAAGTGGTGGTAGTTGTCGGGCCTTCAGGATCAGGAAAAAGTACATTGCTTCGATGTATAAATCAATTAGAGGCAATTACAGATGGAGAATTAATTGTACAAAATACAGAGGTACACAATAAAAAAACGGACATGAATGAATTGCGGCGAAATATTGGGATGGTCTTTCAACATTTTTATTTATACCCACATAAAACAGTTCTGCAAAATATTACATTAGCACCGATTAAAGTAAATAAAGTTTCCAAAGAAGAAGCAGAGAAAACAGCAATGCTTTATTTAGAGAAAGTAGGAATCCCAGAGAAGGCTAACGTATATCCACATCAATTATCCGGAGGACAACAACAAAGGGTAGCAATTGCTAGAGGACTTGCGATGCAGCCGGAAATTATGCTATTCGATGAGCCTACGTCTGCTCTTGATCCAGAGATGATTGGAGAGGTACTTGATGTTATGAAGGCGCTGGCTAAAGAAGGGATGACGATGGTCGTTGTCACGCATGAAATGGGATTTGCGCGAGAAGTAGCAGATCGGATTTTATTTATGGATGATGGTCAAATTATTGAAGATACAACACCGGCGCAATTTTTTGCAAACCCTGAACAAGAAAGAGCTCGTTTATTTTTAAGTCGGGTGCTAAATCATTAGAGGAGGAATTTTATGCTTAAAATGAAAAAATTATTTACTTTAATCGTATTTTCATGTTTATTCGTGCTTGTTGTTGCTGGATGCGGAAGTAAGAAAGATGAGTCGAAGGAAACAAATACGAAGCAAGGCGGGGCTGTTGAACAAATTAAGAAACGAGGGAAATTAGTAGTCGGGGTAAAGAATGATACGAATTTATTTGGATTAAAAAATCCTTCAACAGGGCAGGTAGAAGGATTCGATGTTGATGTCGCGAAGGCACTTGCGAAAAAGATTCTCGGAGATGAAAAGAAGCTAGAGCTGAAAGAAGTAACGTCTAAAACACGTATTCCAATGCTGAAAAATGGTGATATTGATGCAATTATTGCAACAATGACAATTACGGAAGAACGCAAAAAAGAAGTGGATTTTTCAGATGTATATTTTAAAGCAGGACAATCGTTACTTGTGAAAAAAGGAAGCAATATTAAGAGTGTCGATGATATAAAACAAGGCGTTAAAGTATTAGCTGTAAAAGGATCAACATCTACAAATAACATTCGTCAAAAGTCACCAGAAGCGACTGTATTAGAGTTTGAAAATTATAGTGAGGCATTTACAGCGTTAAAGGCAGGTAAAGGTGATGTGTTAACGACAGATAATGCGATCCTTTACGGAATGGCAAAACAAGATTCTAATTATGAAGTAGTAGGGAAAATTTTCACAGATGAACCATACGGAATTGCAGTGCAAAAAGGGGCAGATGATTTAACGAAAGAGATTAATACTTTAATTAAAGACATGAAAGCAAGCGGGGAGTATGACAAATTATATGAGAAGTGGATTGGACAAAAACCAGAAAAGTAGATAGTAAAAGTGAGAGGATGAGAGTACTCATCCTCTTCTTGTAAAGAAAGAGGGGAGAATATGTGCCTGATTTTTCTATATTAACGAATAACATTGATATGTATTTAGAAGGATTTAAATATACAGTTATGTCTAGTGTAATTGCATTGATAGGCAGTTTTATTTTAGGAGTAATTTTGGCAGTAATGCGTATTGCACCTATTCGTATTTTAAATTGGATAGGATCAGCTTTTGTGGAGTTTGTAAGAAATATTCCACTCGTATTAATTGCATTTATATTCTATTTTGCTTTACCTGTAATAGGAATTACTTTAAATGGTTTTGTAGCAGGAACAGTTACGCTTACGGTATATACGGCAGCTTTTATTGCAGAAGTAATTCGCGCTGGTATTTTATCAGTTGCGAAAGGGCAAATGGAAGCTGCCCGCTCTTCAGGGCTAACGTATGTGCAGGCGATGTATTATGTTGTCTTACCCCAAGCTGTGAAAATTGTAATTCCCCCTTTAGGAAACCAGTTTCTCAATTTAGTTAAAAACTCTTCAATACTTGGAATCATTGCTGGTTCTGATTTAATGTATCAAGGAGATTTAATTTCAACGAAGACGTTTGTTACGTTTGATGTTTATATATTTGTCGGGATGTTTTATTTAATATTAACAATTCCGCTCAGTATGCTAGTGCGTTATTTAGAAAAACGCTTGGCAAAGGAGGCGGTGTAAATGGATTTCAAGGGAGCAATTACAGGGGATCATATTCTATTTTTATTAAAAGGATTACTGATAACATTAGAGGTAGCGCTCATAGCAATTGTACTTAGTTTTATTATTGGAAGTGTAATCGGTATATTGCGCTACACGAAAATACCTGTCGTCTCACAAGTATTAGGAGTTATAGTTGAAGTGATTCGAAACTTACCACTACTGTTAATTATATTTTTCACGTATTTTGCACTTCCAGAAGCAGGCTTGAAATTAGAAATTATAACAGCTGCAATTGTTGCTTTAACAATATTTGAGGCAGCAATGATATCTGAAATTGTTAGAAGTGGTTTATTGTCTATTGAAAAAGGGCAGGTTGAAGCCGCAAGATCTTCGGGATTAACTTATGTGCAAGCGCTTTGGCATATTATTTTGCCACAAGTATTAAGGAGAATGGTTCCGCCGCTTGTCAGTCAATTTATTTCATTGCTGAAGGATACGTCGCTAGCGGTTGTTATATCACTCCCTGAGCTTATGCATAATGCTCAAATTATTAGCGGGCAAAATGTGAATTACATGATTCCAACATTTATATTAGTAGCTTGTATGTACTTTATCGTAAATTATAGTTTATCAATTTTATCGAGAAGATTAGAACTTCGTTGACTCTTACAATATATGTAAGGGTTTTTTCCTTGTTTCTCCTTATTTTCCTCTAAATAGAATCTAAATCTTGCAATAATTCGATTTTTATATTATTTTATCAGAAAAGTTTTAATTTTATATAGAAAATGTAATCGCTTTCGTGTATATTTTTATTATCAGAAAATTTTAACAAGATATAGGGGTATTGGTAGGGGGAGGATTTAGATGCAGCAACCAACGAATGAGAAATTACATCGCACGATGAAGAGTAGACATTTATTTATGATCGCACTTGGTGGTGTAATCGGAACTGGTTTTTTCTTAGGTTCAGGTTACACTATTAATCAGGCTGGACCAGGGGGAGCCATCCTTTCATATTTAGTAGGCGGATTTATTATGTATTTAACAATGCTTTGTCTTGGAGAGTTAACGGTAGCGATGCCGGTTTCAGGATCTTTCCAAAAGTATGCAACGAAGTTTATTGGACCAGGAACGGGCTTTATGATTGGCTGGTTATACTGGCTTGGCTGGGCAGTAACAGTGGGTCTAGAATTAACGTCAATCGGTTTAATGATGAAAAGATGGTTTCCAAATGTTGATGTTTGGGTATGGTGCCTTGTATTCGGTGTTATTTTATATGCTTCAAACGCAATTTCGGCAAAAAGTTATGCTGAATTAGAATTTTGGTTTTCTAGTATTAAAGTAATTACAATCCTTGCATTTGTTGTTCTTGGTGGTAGTGCATTATTAGGATTTATATCATATGACGGAAAAGAAGCAGCACCTCTTTTCTCTAACTTTGTAAGCGATGGTGGACTTTTCCCGAATGGACTAGCTGCCGTACTACTTACAATGATTACAGTTAACTTCTCATTTCAAGGAACAGAGTTAATCGGAATTGCAGCGGGAGAAAGTGAAAATCCAGAAAAAACAATTCCACGTGCGATCCGTAATACAGTATGGCGCATTATGTTATTCTTCATTTTAACAATGACAATTTTAGTAGGATTAATTTCTTGGAAAGAAGCAGGTGTAATTGAAAGTCCATTCGTAGTCGTATTTGATAAAATTGGTATTCCATACGCAGCTGATATTATGAACTTCGTTATTATTACTGCGTTATTATCTGTAGCGAACTCTGGATTATATGCAGCGACGCGTATACTATGGTCACTTGCAAATGAGGGAATGGCACCAACTTCCTTCCAGAAAGTAAATAAGCGTGGTATTCCAATTACAGCGCTAGTCGTAACGATTGCGGTAGCTGGATTATCTCTATTCACAAGTTTCCTTGCAGAAGATACAGTATACATGTATTTATTATCGATAGCTGGTTTATCGGCTGTTTCAAGTTGGATCATTATTGCTCTATCGCAACTTCGCTTTAGAAGTCAGTATATAAAAGGCGGAGGAAAGTTAGAGGACTTAAAGTATAGAACACCACTATACCCGATTGTTCCAATTTTAGCTTTAATTACAAATAGCATTGTTGTTATTAGTTTAGCGTTTATTCCTGAACAAAGAATGGCGTTATACTGTGGTATTCCATTTATCATTTTCTGCTATATATATTATTATATTAGTAAGAAACGGCAGAAACCGATGAAAGTGGAGATGGAAAAAACAAATGAAACTAACAATCAAACACGATGATATAGAAGCAGATTTATCGTATGGTCAATTAGCGATTGGAAAAGAAAACGGTTATTCACCGTTACAATTACTCGTTTCTTCTATCGCAGGGTGTAGTGCAATTGTTTTTCGAACGATTTTAGAAAAGAAACGTATTCCATACGATACGTTTACAATCGAAACTGAAATTGGTAGAAGTGAAGCGTTATCGAAGCCAGTTGAAAGTGTTCATTTGCACTATAAAATTAAAGCGGAAAACATTACAGAAGAGCAGTTGGACAAAGCATTGCAGCTTGCAGTGAAAAATTGTACGATTGTTCAATCTGTAAAAGATAGTATAAAGGTTACGGAAACAATTGAACTAATAAAATGAAACATAAAAACGTGAGAATACGGCTCTCACGTTTTTATGTTTTTAATAAAGGGGGAAATATGATGGAATGTTTAGGGTGTAAATTAGCAGGCGGAGAGGAAATTATATATAAAATATATGAAGATGATTATGTAACATGTTTTTTAGATCATGCGCCTTTCTACTCAGGACATACTTTAATTGTGCCAAAGCAGCATGTTGTAGAAGTAGACGAATTAGATGACGTTGTAGCAAAATCTATTATGGATGCTTCTAAGCTCATTGCAAAAGCGATTAAGATAGTATATAAACCTGACGGAGTTACAGTTTGTCAAAATGGTGGAGTATTTAACGAGTTAACACATTATCATATGCATGTCGTACCAAGATATAAAGAGCGTTCGTTTGCTGAGTTTTATATGGTACAACCAGGAGAAAAGCAGAATCATAACTTGGAAGAGACAAAGAATTTGTTAAAAGAAGCGATAGAGCATATGCTGCTTACTGAAAAGGCGTAGCGGTCAGGAAAATTCTAATATTAAAAAGCCCAGTTTCTCAGTTACAATAGAGAAATTGGGCTTTTGTTTATTCTATTATTAAATTTTATATATAAAAAGATTTTGCAGTGTCACAAAGTATAGCGCTCATTCGTTATATAGAGTGAGAGGAGGAATTATATGAAAGTTACAAACAACGATTATGAAAAGATGGAAGAGCTATATGAGTTGTATGAACAAAAGATTTATTATGTAGCATATTCTATTTTAAATAATATTCAACAGGCTGAAGATGCGGTTCAAGAGACGTTTATTACTCTTTATAAGAATTTGGAAAAGCTCCATAGCTTGGCTACTCAAGAGCTTAAACGTTACATTTTGAGGATTGCGAAAAACAAGGCGATTGATAGTTACCGGAAAAACAAACGACATGAAACATTTTTAGAAGAATATGAAAGAGAATCTGTAGAAGCAGTAGATGAAAATATTGAAGAGTGGGAAAAACGTAAAATGTCTGAGGTTCAAATTGATGCATTGCTAAAAGAGTTAAACGAATCTAATAGACAGGTGTTTAAGTACAAAGTCTTCTATAACTTAACGTATCAAGAAATTTCAAGTGTCATGGGGATAACCGAGGCAAATGTCCGCAAGCAGTTTGAACGCGCTCGAAAACGAGTCCAAAATATGATAGGAGGTATACAACATGACGAATTCAAAGAACTCCAAAGAAATATATGAACTTGCTGAAAAAATTGCTTTAGATGATTTTGATAAACTTGAACAACAACATGAATTTTCACATACATATACGCGCAAAAAGAAATTGTTTATGGAGGAAATGAAACCGCAAGATGGACAACCGCTGAAAAAGCGTAAAAGACATCGTATGTTAATCGCTGCTGCTTGCTTATTGATCGGCATGCCGACAACCGTTTTTGGAGCAGTAAAGGTCTATAATATGATCGTTCAAAAACAAAATTATGAAGTAAATGTTTCAGTAACAAATAAGGACTCGAAAAAGGCTGATAAGTGGTATAAGCTGAAAATCGATAAATTACCAGAAAATATGGAAGCAATTGATGACTCTGCTATGAAATATTCCTTTAAAGATAACTACGCAATGGGTGGATTTTCATTCGTTCTTTGGAGAGTAGGAGGGAATTCAGATTTTCCAACTCTGTACTCGAAAAGTTATGAAGAAAAAGAGATAAATGGTAAGAAGGCAGTAATTGTCCATAGAGAAAATGGTAATAAAGATTTAATGTTTAATAGAGTAATTTTTCTCTATTTTGAGGAAGAAGGAATTATGTTACAAAGTTACATTGGAAATGATATAAACGAAGAACAAATGATAGATGTGCTAGGGAGCATTTCACTTGAGCCCACGTCAAAAGAAAAGTCATCATATATAAGCGATTATGATAAAAAGTATTTTAGCCAAGAAAGTAAAACAACTAAGGTAATTCCTTTGAAGAAGGATAGCAAACGACTATTTCATATAGGGCAAAAGGTTCCAGTAACGATATCTATGGATAACAGTCAAATTGAATATGTGATAGAAAAAGTTGAAATCTTTGATTCAATCAAAGATTTTAAACAAGAGAACTTTAATGAAATGGGCTTAGGAATACTAAGCAGGAATCAAGCTTTGGATCAAGCTGGACAATTGATACCATATAGAAGGGATAAATATAAAATTGGAAATGGTAAAGATTCAATTGATCAATTAGTAGAATCAAAATTAATTCATCCTAAATTTGTCTACCTGACAACAACAGTGAAAAATATAGGTAAACAGGCGACAGAAGAAATCTATATGACTCCATCTATAAAAGTTCTTGAATATAAAGGAAATGCATGGCAGTATGCTGGGAAAGATGGAATCGCAGAAAAAAATATTATGACAGGCGAAGTTGATTATTTAGAGCCTCATGGAGATGGAAAAAGCTTTTACAATATTGGCAGTATCACACCAGGAGAAACGGTAAAAGTTAATTTAGGTTATTTTGTAGATGAAGATAAATTAGATTCAATCTTTTTGGATGCTTTCAATTACAGAGGGATTGGTGACACTGAAAATATGAATTCGAAAAATCGTTGGTGGTTTGATATTCGTCAATCGTAAACATAATAAGAACAACTAGATTAAAAAGCTGCTTATATTTAGCAGCTTTTTTCGTCTCCATACATATGTAAAACTTCTTTCGCACGCATACGTAAACCATCTATCAATTCTATCGGTTCTAAAACTTTTGCATCTTTTCCGAGTCTATAAAATAAAGGGGTAATAAAATTGATTTCTCCTTTATCAATTGTTGAATGTATATATCCTGTCCCGTTTTCGTTTGTTACAACGAATTCTTCAAGGTAAGGCACGCTTTTACATTGGCGTACGCCTTCTGTTGACAGTAAAACATGTAACTGAGTAGGATTATGTACTACGTGAGAGTTAGAGGCAAACCACTCTTTTAAATTCATGAATGTATCTTCATTTTCTTCCGTTGATAATATAGAAAGAATACGATCGACGCGATACAGTAATGTTTTTTCTACATTAAAATCATAAGCAGGTAAATACCATAAACCATCATGCGCATATACACCGATAGGATGAACGTGTTTTGTTTTGATCTTTGATTTAGATTCGTATTGAAAGTGTAAATTTTTATTTTCAATAGCCGCTGTTAACACTTCGTTTAAAAGTGGTGTCTCAATTGTTCTTTTCGGATTCCAAAAGGCGATATAAGAACGTATTTTGTCAACTTTAGCTTTCGCATCATGTTGTAGGGAGCTATATAGTTTATGTGTAACGGAATTTATTTCTGTGTTAAAAGGCAAGTCTCTGTAGTAGCTTAAAGATTGAAAGGCAAAAAAGATGGAGACTGCTTCTTCTTCCGTAAATAAAATAGGTGGAATTACTCTATTCGTTAATACTTTATATCCTCCGTTGCGACCTTGTTCAGCGTAAATGGGTAATCCCATATCACTTAAATCTAAAATGTATCTATGGACAGTACGAACAGAAATATTAAATTCATCAGCTATTTCTTGCGCTGTAAATGCTTTTTTCGCAGAAGCAAATATAAGAATATCTAATAAGCGTTTAGCTTTTGACAAATGTATCACCTTTTTTCTTTTTAAACATGACATAAATTGTCGTGTTTTATTGTTAGTATATTGTTTACAGCATAATGTTATCAAGATGAGATGTAAGGAGGAAAAAATATGTCACGTGAAATAGTTTTATTTATTGCGGCGAGCTTAGATGGATATATTGCGAAAGAAGATGATGATTTACAGTGGTTAATGGAAACCGAAGGGGAGGGAGATAACGGTTATACAGAAATGTACGAAACGATTGATACAATAATTATGGGAAAAAGAACGTACGATTATGTAGTAGAGCATATAGAACCATTCCCGTATTTAGATAAAAAATGTTATGTTTTTTCTAACTCAGAAAAAGGTTCAAACGAACACGTGGAGTTTGTAAATGAAGATGTAGTGGAGTTTACAAAAAGGTTGAAAGAGCAAGAAGGATCTAAAATATGGATGGTCGGTGGAGGGAGTCTCTTAAGAGAGTTCTTTAAGAATAATCTAATTGATGAATATGTTGTTACGATTACACCTCACATATTAGGTTCTGGAGTTCCGTTATTTCAAGACAAGAACCCGGAAATTAATTTAACTTTAACGGATACGAAACGTTTTGGGCAATTTGTAAATTTATATTATAAAGTAAAGTGATAAAAAAACACGACTATTGATGATAGTCGTGTTTCTTTATGGATGGTAATGAAACTATAAAGCAAGACCCGTAATCGACTTCGCTCGTTACAGTAATATTTCCGCCGTGTAGTTCTACAATTTCTTTTACGATAGATAGTCCTAAACCAGTTCCGCCTGTAGATCGTGATCTCGCTTTATCAACTCGATAAAAGCGGTCGAAAATGTGAGGGAGATCTTCAGGAGGAATACCTTCGCCTTCATCTTCAATTGTAATGGAAATACTTTTATGTTCTTCTGTAACAGAAATGTTTATATGAGAATGTTCTTTTGAATGTCTATAAGCGTTATTTAAAATGTTCACCACAACTTGTTCAAATCGTTGTTCATCTAAGTTTACTAGCAGTGTAGGAGGACAAGAGAAAGAAACTTTAATGTATCTTTCTTTATATATGGCATTTACTTTTTCGGCTATGCGAGTTAGGAAGGTGTGTAAATGTACTTCCTTTACTTGAATAGAAAAGTTATGTTGTTCCATTTGTGCAAGTGAAAATAAATCTTGAACTAAGTTTGTAATGTAATCAGACTCATCTTTTATAATTGATAAATATCGCAAACGTTGTTCAGAAGGGGTGCTTTCTTTTGAAGCAATGTCAGCATAACCTCTTACGTATGTTAACGGTGTTCGTAATTCGTGAGCAACACTTGCTAGAAATTCACTTCGCTCTGTTTTCATATAATGTAAATCATTTGCGAGCGTTTGAATAGATGATGCTAGTTCACCAATTTCATCATTTCGAGTAGTCGTTAATGAAACGGACAAATCACCTTTACTCATTTTTTCAGTTGCATGTTTCATGTGTAACAATGGTTTTGTTAATAAACGTGATAATAGGAAAATTGTGATGACTGTGAGTAGAAACGTGATGGCGCCAGCAATAATGAATTGTTTCGTTAATCCATTTACCAACTTTTCAATGGATTCTGTTCCAAGAAACATATACACATATCCTTCATGTTTTCCAGCTACTATGATAGGACTAACTGTACATATATAATTAGATGTTTTCCAATGGTTTTCTATAATCGCTCCATTATGGTCTGTTCGAGTTTGCATTTTACTAATATGATCGTTTATAGTCTTGTTTATTTCGTTAGATTTAGCTAATATTTCTTTATTTGCATTTGTAATAACGACAGTTGTTTCAGCTTCAGATTCCATTAATGCTACGTGAGAGATGGTTTGCTTATCGTAATATTTTTCAAGTACATCTCGATGACTATTTCCTCGCTTTAATAAAGCTGTCATTTCTTCATTTACTCTAGTGTTTACGAGACTATAATAGAGCAAAATAAAGAGAACACTTTCAATTAAAAGTGTAACAATTAAAAAATAAAATCCGAATTGAATTGAAATCCGTTTCATCGTTTTTCCCCTTACTGTTCAGTATCAATCCATCGATAACCTACTCCATACACGGTTTTTAAATGATGATCAATAGGGAAATTTGCTTTTCGCAATTTATCACGTAAATTACGAATATGCGAATCGACTGTGCGATCTTCTGTATTTGTGTTTAATCCCCAAATTCGTTCGATGAGCTGATCACGGTTTAATACGTAGTTCACATGGCGTAAAAATAATCCGAGTAAAGAAAATTCAATTGGTGTGAGAAGGAGTTCTTCACTATGGACAGAAACGAAGTGTTTTGTTTCATCCCATACAATACCGTGATATTGGATTTGTTTATGTTCATTTGTACGTCTTAAAACGGCTTCAATTCTTGCGAAAAGTTCTTCTTCATGGAAAGGTTTCGTTACGTAATCATCGGCTCCAAGTTTTAATCCTTGAACGACATCTACTGTTTGATCACGAGCTGTAACCATAATAATAGGAATGTTACTAAAAGATCGGATTTTTTTGCACGTTTCCCATCCGTCCATCTTTGGCATCATAATATCGAGTAAAATAAATTTAAAGTTTCGATTTTCTATATGTAAAATAGCTTCTTCTCCTGAAGTCGCACATACGCAGTTATATCCAATTGGGGTAAGATAAAGCGTTAATAATTCAAGCATTCTCGGTTCATCGTCTACGAGCAGTATATCAATCATAGAGAGCCCTCCATATTTATAATTGTTACTTAAAGTGTAATGCAAAATCATGAAGAAATGGTGCAGATTATGATGCGTCTGCATAATTTCTTCAGAATTGCTTGTTATTGTGGAGTTGAAATTACATTTTAGGTAATCATATTGGCTCAAAAATGATTAATACGGAGGCGGTATAGTGAAAAAAATGACCCGAATTTTTGGGATAACAATAATTACAGCAGTTGGTCTTGCTGCATGCGGACAAACGAATACAGACCATAAAAACCATGAATCTACAAAAGAGAAGAAAACAGAGCAAAAGGAAATGAAAATGAATCAGGAGGTAACGGCGCCAAAAGAAATGAACGAAGGTGCATTGAATGATTTATTAACGACAAGTCTAAAAAATGTGACGAGGTTAAATACAAATGACCCCCTAAAAATGGCAGTATTAACTTCGCAAACGATATGGCCAGCAACTCATAAGGAGAACCAGCCAGGTGCTGTTATTTTAGTACCAGCAAGCGAGTGGCAATTAGGTATTGCGAGTGCAGACCTTATTCATCATCCGAATAACGGGCCGATTTTATTTATAGAAAAAGAAAAGATACCGGAAATGACGTTAAAAGAAATAAAACGATTAAATCCAATCGGAACGAAAGATGGGACACAAATTATGGTGATGGGGGATGTAGGTACTAGCGCGCTTGAACAATTAAAAGGTTATAAAGTAAAACAAATAAAAGAAATGGACCCAGCTATATTTGCGAAGGATGTTGATAAGGAGTATGCCGACATAACAGGAAGCTACCCAAATAGTGTTATTATTGGTTCGTCTGCAGAAGAAGGACGTTTATATACAACACCCGCTGTAAATTGGATTTCTCATATGCCGGAACCACTACTCTATACAGAAAAGAATAAAGTGCCAGAAGCGACAATAGAGGCATTAAAAATGAGAAAAGATAAAGCAAATATATATGTATTAGGGCCAGAAAAAATTGTTTCAAAAGAAGTGGAAAAAGAGCTGAGCAAATACGGGAAAGTAACGCGTATTAGTGGAGAGACCCCTACAGAAAACTCGATTGCGTTCGCTAAATTTAAAGATGAAAAAACAAAATTTGGCTGGGGATTCACAAAACCTGGTCACGGTTTATCATTTGTTTCAAGTAAAACACCAGATTTAGCAGTTGCTGGGGCACCTTTTTCACATATGGGTAAACACGCACCTGTTGTATTATTAGAAGAAGGTAAAGCTTCACACCCAGTGTATGACTTCCTTGCTACTATTCAGCCGAAGTTTAAAGATAATCCGACACTTGGACCATATAATCATGGCTTCTTATTAGGAAGTACGAGTGATATTTCATTTGAAACACAAGGAATACTAGATGAGAGGTTAGAAATTGTTCAGGAAAGTGGTCAAGGACACGGTGGACATTAATGAAATGAGAAAAGACACTACTGATATAGCGTCTTTTTCTTTAGGAAACTTTTACATAGTAAAAAATCTTCTACTCGTTATATAATAGCTTTCGTGCAGTCGGCTGATTTTCTTATGGAGAAAATCAAATGATAAAGGAGTAGAGGAGTGGTATTTTGTTTCAAACGATAAAAAATGATTGGTTTTCTAATGTGAGAGGGGACGTGTTATCAGGAATTGTCGTTGCTTTAGCATTAATTCCTGAAGCGATAGCCTTCTCTGTTATCGCTGGTGTGGATCCGACCGTTGGGTTATACGCAGCCTTTTGTATTGCAGTTACCATTTCATTTGTTGGCGGAAGAACTGGGATGATTTCAGCTGCAACAGGTGCAATGGCATTATTAATGGTGACGCTCGTTAAAGATCATGGTTTGCAATATTTATTTGCTACAACAATATTAACAGGTATTGTCCAAATTATTTTTGGCGTGTTCAAACTGAGCTCATTTATGAAGTTTGTTCCGAAATCTGTTATGAGTGGTTTTTTAAATTCACTTGGAATTTTAGTTTTTACAGCGCAATTGCCACATTTTAAAAATGCAACTTGGCAAATGTATGCACTCGTTGTATTAGGACTTGCAATTATATATTTATTTCCACGTATTACAACGGCTGTACCTTCTACGCTTATTTCAATTATTATTGTGACGAGTATTGCACTTATGAGCGGACTACAGTTGAAAACAGTAGGAGATATGGGAAGCTTGCCGAAAGAATTACCATTCTTTAGCATTCCTGACGTGCCTTTTACAGTTGAGACATTAGGGATTATTTTACCGTATGCAGTTATGCTTGCAATTATCGGTTTACTAGAATCATTATTAACAGCTTCAGTTTTAGATGATATGACGCATACGGAAAGTAATAAGCATAAAGAGGCACGCGGTCAAGGGATCGCAAACATTGTTGCTGGTTTCTTCGGAGGAATGGCAGGTTGTGCAATGATCGGTCAATCTGTTATTAATATTAAATCAGGTGGACGAGGTCGCCTATCAACATTTGTAGCGGGCGGATTTTTAATCGTATTACTATTTGTTTTAGGAGATTATGTCGTTCATATTCCGATGGCAGCTTTAGTTGCAGTTATGATTATGGTTTCAATCGGAACGTTTGATTGGAACTCTGTAACAACAATTCATAAAGTACCAAAAGGAAACGCATTTGTTATGATTGTAACAGTTGTGATTGTCTTAATTACACATAATTTAGCATTAGGTGTAATTATCGGAACAGTAATTAGTGCGGTTTTATTTGCATTCAATATGGCAAAGATTCACGTGAAACATTTATATATTGAAAATAAGAAAATATACGAAATTCACGGTCAACTTTTTTTTGCATCTACAGCCGACTTTATAAATAATTTTTCATTTAATGAAGATGTAAAAGAAATCGAAATGAACTTTACTCATGCGCACGTATGGGATGATTCGGCAGTGGCATCAATTGATAAAGTTATCATGAAGTATGAACAAAGTGGTGTGAAAGTAAGTATAACAGGATTAAATGAACGTAGTTCAAAACTTGTTGCAAATTTAGCTACTTATAATAAAAGAATTGCTAGTTAAAAGCCTCCTTTTTAGGGGGCTTTATTATATAATACGAATAGGATAACGAAAAGGGGATTCAGCATATGTACAAACAAATTATATTAGCATGTGACGGTTCTGAACATGCACTTCGAGCAGCGGAGCATGCAACCTATATTGCGAAATGTAGCGAAGAAACAAATGTTGAAGTTGTGTACGTAGTAGATAATAGAACGGCAAAATCAGATATTATACAAGGTCAAACAGATTTAGAAACAATATCGGCTAGTCGAAAAGATAAATTAAAAGAGATTGAAGGTTTATTAAAGAAAGAGAACATTTCTTATACAATTACGATATTACATGGTGATCCTGGAGATACAATTGTTCAATATGTAAATACAGGAGATATAGATCTTGTCATTGCTGGAAGTAGAGGGCTCAATACACTGCAAGAAATGGTGCTGGGAAGTGTAAGTCATAAAATAGCAAAGCGTGTGAAATGTCCAGTGATGATTATAAAATGAAATAGAACGTAACGAAGACCTTAGTATAACTGAGGTCTTTTTTTATGTATAAATGACTCTTATTTGTGGAAATACTAGATATATAAGTTGAAAAGATGTTAACTTACAAATTTGTAAGTTAGTTGTTAGAGAAATCGATGTTATGAAATTTTTCCCATTGGTAAAATAAAAGTATCAAAGGGGAGATAGGGAGGATGGAAGTAATGAAATCATTTCAAAATTTGTCATATAGCCAAGGTGTCAGTCTTATTTGTTTAGGGGGATTTGCTGCATCTGTTACGTTAGCTGTTTTAATAAAGGTGTTTCATCAAATCTTTTAATCTTATAGTAGGGAAGGAATTGGTTGTTATCATTAGTAGGAACAGCAATGAAAATAAAAAATAGCTCTTAGCATGTATGTAAATGCTAAGAGCTATTTTTATGCTTGTTATATATTATTTAAGCTTGCTTTTGTTTTACTGATCCTGTATTTAAAGTAAGAGCAAGGAAGAACATTGCAAGTACGCAAGATGCAAGTAATAAGATGAATCCGCCATCCCATCCGAATGCATCTACGATAAAGCCCATAGCTGCACTAGCAAAAGCAGCTCCGCCTAAGTAACCGAAGAATCCAGTTAAGCCTGCTGCAGTTCCAGCAGCTTTCTTTGGTGCTAAGTCTAGAGCGTGTAGACCAATTAACATAACCGGTCCGTAAATTAAAAATCCAATTGCGACAAGTGCGATACTATCAACCATTGGATTACCAGGAGGGTTTAACCAGTAAACAAGAACTGCGATAAATACACCAACCATAAATAGAATACCAGCAGGTGCACGACGTCCTTTAAAGAGTTTATCACTCATCCATCCGCAAAGAAGTGTACCTGGAATACCAGCCCATTCATATAGAGCGTAAGCAGTACGTGAGCTACTATGAGTAAAGCTTTTTTCTTCTACTAAATAAGTAGGAGCCCAGTCTACAACGCCGTAACGTACGAAATATACGAAAACGTTCGCAATAGCGATGTACCATAAAAACTTATTGTTTAATACGTATTTAAATAAAATTTCCTTTACTGAAAGCTCGCGTTCGCGATCTTTTACTTTTTCATCTGGTGGATATTCTCCAGTATGTTCTTCAATAGAAGGTAGTCCACAAGATTGAGGTGTATCTTTCATCGTAATTAATACATAAATACCAACTAAAATTGAAAGAATACCTGGGAAGTAAAAAATACTTTTCCAGTCATCTGCGAAGAAGTATAAGCCTAATGTTACAAGTGAAGGCATAAGCGCTCCGCCAACATTATGAGCGACGTTCCAAATAGACATTTTTGTACCACGTTCGCTAATAGAGAACCAGTGAACCATCGTACGACCACAAGGAGGCCATCCCATACCTTGTACCCATCCATTTAAAAACTGAAGTACAAACATAAGTATAATGCTCGTTGTAATGAAAGAAAATGAGCCGAAAATAATATTAATGATACCTGATAAAAATAGCCCAGCTGCTAAAAAGTAGCGAGGATTACAACGATCGGATACGATACCCATAAGAAATTTACTTAATCCGTAAGCGATAGAAACTGCTGAAAGGATAACCCCAAGTTCCCCTTTACTAAAGCCTTGCTCGATTAAGTATGGCATTGCTAGTGAAAAGTTTTTTCGAACAAAGTAGTAACCTGCATAACCGATGAAGATACCTAAGAATACTTGTAAACGTAATTTACGGTATTCGCTATCAACGCGATCAGCTGGTAAGCGTTCCGCGTGGGGCGCAGGTTTAAATAATTGTGTGAAAAACATAAAATGAAAATCCTCCCCTAATTAATTCGAAGCGTTTTAAGACAGAGAACATAAAAAGGCCATGAAATATAAAAAAGTTTCCTTTTTTATGATTCATAGCCGTGTACTCCGTTTCTCCGTGACTGTCAATATTAACTTCGTCGAAAATTATACAACTTTGTGACAAAAATGTAAACGTTTTTATGAATAAAAGTATTGACGGATTTTGTTCGTGGGATTAATATTTAAATACATTAAATATTTTATTGTTTAAATAAGAGGTGGATAACATGCCAAATGATATGACGCATATCGATAAAATTCAAGCTCTTGCCTTTTCGATTGGAAAGAAAATGCAGACGGAGTTATTAGAACAAATGCAAGCGACAGGACTTACACCACCGCAGTTTTATATTTTAAAGATTTTAGATCATTATGGGGCTTCAAGAGCGACAACATTAGCGAAAAAGATGTATGTGAAGCCTAGCGCGATTACAGTGATGATTGATCGTCTAATCGATCAAGAACTTGTAGAACGCTATCACGACAAAGATGACCGTCGCGTTGTCATCATCGAGTTAACGAAAAAGGGGAAAGCTAGAGTAGAAGAGGCAATGACAGCTCGTAACGAGCATATTGCAAAATACTTTTCACATTTAGAGTTGCAAGAAAGAGAAGATTTATTACGTCTCTTTGAGAAGTTAGAAACCATTATTTGTGGGACACAAGAGAAAAAAGAGAATAACTAAGAGGAATTGAGGAGATTACATGGAGCAACAAGAAAATCAAAATAGAAAGTTGTTGTTAATCGGTTTAATTATCGCGATGCTATTTGCTGCATTAGATGGAACAATTGTTGGTACAGCAATGCCACGTATCGTCGGTGACCTAGGTGGATTAAGTTTAATGACATGGTTAACAACAGCTTATATGTTAACATCAACGACAGTTGTACCAATTGCAGGTAAATTAGCGGATTTACTTGGTCGTCGTAACGTATATATAACAGGGCTAGTTATTTTCATGATTGGTTCGGCGTTATGTGGTATGGCAAATGGTATGACAGAATTAATTATTTTCCGTGGTATTCAAGGTCTTGGTGGCGGTATTATGATGCCAATGGCTATGATTATTATTGGAGATATGTTCACGGGGAAAGAACGTGCAAAATGGCAAGGTATTTTTGGTGCGTTATACGGCCTTGCTTCTGTAATTGGACCACAAGTTGGTGGTTGGATTGTAGATGCAGTGAACTGGAGATGGGTATTCTACATTAACTTACCGGTTGGTATTTTAGCAACAATCTTTATTGCAATGGGATTAAAATCGCATAAACAAACAGGACCAATTAAAATTGATATCGCTGGAATCTTTACGATGATTCTCGGTGTTGTAAGTTTATTACTTGCGCTAACGTTTGGCGGAAAAGATTATGCATGGGATTCTTGGCAAATTATCGGTTTATTTGCACTAGCTGTAATTGGTATCGTTAGCTTTGTTATCGTTGAAACGAAAGCTGAAGAGCCAATTTTACCAATGCATTTCTTTAAAAATCGCACATTTACAATACTGAATGCGATTGGATTCTTTATGAGTATTGGAATGTTCGGCGCGATTATGTTCGTACCATTCTTCATGCAAGGTATTGTAGGAGTAAGTGCTGCTGAATCAGGAACAATTATGACTCCAATGATGATTACAATGATTGTGATGAGTATTATCGGTGGGCAACTTGTATTAAAAGTTGGTGTAAAACCACAAATTATCGCAGGTATGCTTATTATGGCCGGTGGTTTCTGGTTATTAACAACGATGGATATGCACACAACGAAGCTTACAGCTACTTCTTATATGATGGTTATCGGTTTAGGAATGGGTCTTGTAATGCCGACATTAACATTAGCGTTACAAGAAAGCTTCCCGAAAAAAGACCTTGGTGTTGTAACATCATCAAGTCAGTTCTTCCGACAAATCGGTGGTACATTTGGTATTACAATTTTAGGATCAATTATGAATAACACTTCAGGTACGACATTAACAAAGAATTTAGTACCTGTATTAGATACATTCCCGAAAGAAGCGGGACAAATGGTAACGAAATTTAAAGATATGATTCACACAGATCCACAAGGTTTATATTCGATGCTATTTAGCCCAGAGGCATTAAAACAAATGCCAGAAGCGTTCGCTAACAGTATTGTACCTATTTTGAAAAACTCTTTAGTAGACTCGCTTCATACTGTATTCTTAACAGGATTAGTATTTATCGTAGTAGGTGCTATCTTTACGATTTTCTTACAAAAAATTAAATTATCAGATCGTAAAAAAGATGCTAAAGAGCCTGTTGTAGAAGAAAAAGAAAAAACTGTATCATACTCGTAATGAAGAAGCATCGCCTTATGGCGGTGCTTTTTTGAGTATAACCTCAAAAGCTTTTTAGTGAGAAATGATTGACGTATTTTTAGAAATACGTTATATTATTTTCTGTAAACGGTTACATGAAATGAGGAGAAAAGAGAATGAGTACGATCAAAGACGTTGCGAAATTAGCGGGAGTATCTGTTGCGACCGTTTCCAGAGTTCTAAATAAAAATGGATATGTTCACGAAGATACATTAAAAAAGGTAGAACGTGCAATTGAGATGTTAGATTATAAGCCTAGTACAGTAGCGCGTTCACTGTATAATAAAAAGTCTCGTTTAATTGGCTTAGTTGTTCCAAATATCGTGAATCCATTCTTTCCGGAAGTTGCACGTGCCGTAGAAGATGTAGCACATAAACAAGGTTACACAGTTGTCCTTTGTAACTCTGATGAAAGTTTAGAAAAAGAGAAACAATATATTGATGTGCTTAGACAAAATAATGTAGATGGATTTATTGTAGCAACGAATCCACAAAATAGTGTTAATTACATGAATGTATCTGTTCCGGTTGTTGCGATTGACCGTATGTTTAATGAGCGTATTCCTACTGTATATGCAGATAACTATGCAGGAAGTCAGGCTGCGACAAAGTTGTTACTAGATAAAGGATGTAAATATATTGCACATATTCGCGGTCCACGTGATGTGAGTACTGCAAATGAACGCTTTGAGGGTTTTGTAGACGTTATTACGCAAAATAATCTTTCGTATATGATTGCAGAGAGTACGTTTGATCCAGCAAATAGTGAGCGTGTAGCGATGGAATTATTAGAAGAATACCCGCATATTGATGGTATTGTTGCTGGGAATGATTTAATTGCGATCGGTATTGTAAAGGCTGCACTTCAAAAGGGGATTGCCATTCCAGATGATTTACAAATTATCGGATTTGATGGCATTTCTTTAACGGAAATGATGTATCCATCTATTACGACAGTTGCACAACCAATATATGAAATGGGGAAAATTGCAACAGAGTTGTTGTTAGAGCAAATGGAAGGAAATACATTAGAAGAGAAACATTATCGTTTGCCGATTGAAATTATAGAACGAAATACAACGAAGTAAGGAGATGAAACAGATGCCAAATATTGCAGTAGTAGGGAGCATTTCAATGGACTTAGTGGCTGTTTCAAAAAAACGGCCGAAAGCAGGAGAAACAGTAATTGGTGAAGCGTTTCATACAATCCCAGGAGGGAAAGGGGCAAACCAAGCAGTTGCTGCAGCTAGATTAGGAGCAAATGTAGCAATGGTTGGAGCGGTAGGAAATGATGATTATGGAACAGTAGTTAGAAAAAATTTAGAGAACGAACGCATTTTTATCGATTATGTGGTACCGGTTACAGATAGAACGACAGGAATTGCTCATATCGTTTTAGCAGAAGAAGATAACAGTATTGTTGTCGTACAAGGGGCAAATGCTCTTGTAAATAAGTCAGTTGTAGATCGCTCCAAAGACCTTCTTGTAAAAGCGGATATGGTTGTTCTTCAACTAGAAATTCCACTTGAAACAGTAAAATATGTATTGGCTATTTGTGAGAAACATAATATTCCTGTTATGTTAAATCCAGCGCCAGCACAAGTTTTATCAGAAGAAATTTTAGAAAAGGCAACTTATATTACGCCAAATGAACATGAGTGCCGCATCGTATTAGATGATTTCATCTCACCAATTGAAGATTTACTGGCTAAATATCCAAATAAACTATTGATGACAGAAGGTTCTAACGGTGTTCGTTTCCATAATGGGACGGAGATTGTACATGTTCCTAGCATTGCTGTTGATGTAGTGGATACAACTGGAGCTGGTGATACATTTAATGGTGCGTTAGCAGTTGCACTTTCTGAAGGAGAGACACTTCAAAAAGCAATTCGTTTCGCGAATATTGCCGGTGGTCTTTCTGTAACGAAACTTGGAGCACAGGGCGGTATGCCAACGAGAGATCGAGTACGTGAAGTGCAGGTGATTGTTGGGTGAAAAAGCATGGTGTATTAAATAGTGAAATCGCGGCAGTCCTTGCTTCACTCGGGCATACAGATACGGTTGTAATTGCTGATTGCGGGTTACCGATTCCGGATGGAGTAAAACGAATTGATTTAGCTGTTGAGATTGGAAAACCGAGTTTTTTAGAGGTGTTACAAGTTGTAGCTGATGATATGGCAATCGAAAAAGTGACGTTAGCAGAAGAAGTCATTATAAATAATGCGGAAGTAAATAAAGAAATAGAGCAGAAATTAATAGAGCCAGCATTTGAGTATGTATCTCATGAGCAATTTAAAGAGCATACAAAGAAAGCGAAGGCGATTATTCGTACAGGCGAGGCTACGCCTTATGCAAATGTAATTTTACATGCAGGCATGATTTTTTAATAAAGGGAAGTGATGGGAATGCATATTGAAATGAAAAACATTTCAAAGGCGTTCAATGGAAATCCTGTTTTGAAGAATGCACAGTTTATGATTGAAACAGGAGAAGTCCATGCATTGATGGGGGAAAATGGAGCGGGTAAATCAACGCTCATGAAGATTTTAACAGGTGTATACAAAAAAGATGGTGGGACAATCACGATTGATGGGCAAGAGCGCACCTTTAAAAATGCGAAAGAAGCTGAAGAGTACGGCATCGCATTTATACATCAAGAACTAAACATATTGCCGAATTTAACAGTAGCTGAAAATATGTTTCTCGGTAAAGAGTTAATGTATGGGAAAACAGGTATTTTACGCACTCGACAAATGAACGCCATTGCGCAGCAGCAACTAGCGGAGTTAGGGTTGCATGTAAGAGGCGCTATGTTAGCAGAGGAATTATCGGTTGGACAACAGCAAATTATCGAAATTGCGAAAGCATTAATGACCAACGCGAGCGTTATTATTATGGATGAACCTACTGCGGCACTGACGGATCGTGAAATCGAAACGCTCTTTACAGTAATCAATAAGTTACGTAAAGAAGGTGTTTCATTCGTGTACATTTCGCATCGTATGGAAGAGATTTTCTCAATATGTGATGCTATTACGATTTTGCGTGATGGAGAATACGTCGGAAAGAGATTAATTCCAGAAACATCATTTGATGAAGTAGTGAGTATGATGGTGGGGCGCAGCATTGGTGAACGTTATCCAGAGCGAAATAGTCAAATTGGTGATGTCATTTTTGAAATGCGTAACGGAACGAAGAAAGGGAAATTTGAAAATGTTTCTTTTCAAGTGAGGAAAGGTGAAATCCTTGGTGTAGCTGGTTTGATGGGAGCTGGCCGTACAGATATTATGAAAGCGATATTTGGATACGAACCTTTAGACTCTGGACAAATTTTTATAAATGGACAAGAGGTAAAGATTGATAGTCCAATAGATGCAATTAGACAAAGAATTGCTTTTATTACAGAAGATAGAAAGTCTGAAGGATTAGTGTTAGATTTTTCAATTCGAGAAAATTTAGCTTTACCGAATTTAGAAAGTCTTTCAAAGGGAAGTGTTCTAAGCAATGAGCTAGAACAACAGTTTACAGAGGATATGATGAAGCTTCTTAATGTGAAAGCATCTAGCGGAGAGCAGGCAGTGAAATCTCTTTCTGGTGGAAATCAGCAAAAGATTGTAATCGCAAAATGGCTAGGCATTCATCCGCAATTACTCATTTTAGATGAGCCAACAAGAGGTGTTGATGTTGGAGCGAAAAAAGAAATTTACTCTATTATGAATAAGCTTACAGAGCAAGGCGATGCCGTTATTATGGTATCATCTGAGCTTCCGGAAGTTTTAGGGATGAGTGATCGAGTTCTTGTTATTCATGAAGGAAAAGTCGGCGGAATTTTAGAGAAAGATGAGGCATCACAAGAGTCTATTATGGCACTAGCTACAGGGGGAGAGTAAGGATGGCTAAGAAGGGGAATGTATTACAACAACTCGGTTCTTTAATCGGTTTAGTATTAATTATCGTCGTAATTACAGCTTTAAATCCAGCGTTCATTGAAATTCCAAATTTATTTAATATACTGCGTCAAGTATCGATTAATGCGCTTATTGCATTCGGAATGACCTTCGTAATTTTAACAGGGGGTATTGACTTATCGGTAGGTTCTATTTTAGCATTATCAAGTGCACTTGTTGCTGGAATGATGGCAAGTGGCATGGATCCGTTCCTTGCAATGGCAGTTGGATTATTAGCAGGTCTTGTAATGGGAATTGTAAACGGTATCATCATTGCGAAAGGAAAAGTAGCTCCATTTATTGCAACTTTGGCAACAATGACTATTTTTCGTGGGTTGACGCTTGTTTATATGGACGGACGTCCGATCACTGGTCTTGGTGATCATTTAATGTTCCAAATGTTTGGCCGCGGTTATTTTCTTGGTATTCCGGTACCAGCTGTTACAATGATGATCGCTTTCGCAGTACTGTACTTCATTTTGAAGAAAACGACATTTGGTCGCCGTACATTTGCAATTGGTGGAAATGAAGAAGCAGCAGCACTATCAGGTATTAATGTTACGAGAATTAAAGTAATGATTTACGGTCTTTCCGGAATTTTGGCAGCGCTTGCAGGTATTGTCTTAACATCACGATTAGATTCTGCACAGCCGACTGCAGGTACTTCTTATGAATTAGATGCAATTGCAGCAGTTGTATTAGGTGGAACAAGTCTTTCTGGGGGAAGAGGATGGATTGTTGGTACATTCATCGGTGTACTTATTATCGGTGTACTAAATAACGGTTTAAATTTATTGGGTGTATCTTCTTTCTTCCAACAAGTTGTAAAAGGACTTGTAATCTTACTAGCTGTATTAATTGATCGCAGAAAAGAAGCGTAATGGAGGGACAGTTCATGAAGAAATGGTTACTTATACTCGTTGCATGTATTATGGTCATTACTGCTGGTTGTTCAATGGAACCGCCAGAATGGGCAAAGGATTCTAGCGATAAAGGTCGAAATAAAACTATTAAAGTTGGATTCTCTGTTTCAACTTTAAATAATCCCTTTTTTGTAACTTTGAAAAAGGGTGCAGAAAAGAAAGCGAAAGATAGTGGCATCGAATTAATTGCTGTTGATGCACAAAATGATGCGGCAAAGCAAACGAACGATGTTGAAGATTTAATTCAAAAGGGTGTCGATGTAGTTGTTATTAATCCGACCGATTCAGATGCTGTTGCTTCAGCAGTAAGTGCGGCAAATGCAGCAAATGTTCCTGTTATTACAGTAGACCGCGTTGCGAATTCAGGTAAGGTTGTTTCTCACATTGCTTCTAACAATATCGAAGGTGGTCAAATGGCTAGTGATTACATTCGGGAATTAGTTGGCGAAGGAGCAAACGTTGCTGAGTTAGAAGGAATCCCTGGATCTTCCGCTGCTCGTGAACGTGGGAAAGGATTCCATAACGTAGCCGATAAGTCTTTAAAAGTAGTTGCAAAACAAGCGGCTGATTTTGATAGAGCGAAAGGATTATCTGTTATGGAAAACATTTTGCAAGCAAATAGCGATATTAAAGCCGTGTTTGCTCATAACGATGAGATGGCATTAGGTGCACTTGAAGCATTGAAGTCTGCTGGAAAAACAGATGTAGTAGTTGTTGGATTTGATGCAACAGAAGATGCTGTGAAAGCGGTTAACGATGGGCGTATGGCTGCAACAGTCGCTCAAAAACCAGAATTAATCGGAGAGAAGGCGATGCAAACAGCAAAAGAGATAACACAAGGTAAAAAAGTGGACAAATCTATTCCGATTGAATTAGAGCTTATTAAGAAAAAAAAATAAATATAAAATGAAAATTAGGAAGGAAGAATAACAAATGAAATTCTTTATTGATACAGCAAACATTAACGAAATTAAAGAGGCAAATGCATTAGGCGTATTAGCTGGAGTAACGACAAATCCATCACTTGTAGCAAAAGAAGGCGTAGATTTCCACGAACGCATTCGTGAAATTTGCAACGTTGTAGAAGGACCTGTAAGTGCAGAAGTAATTAGCTTAGAAGCTGATAAGATGATTGAAGAAGGAAAAGAACTAGCGAAGATTGCTCCAAACGTTGTTGTAAAAGTTCCAATGACAACAGAAGGTTTAAAAGCAGTAAAAGCGTTCTCTGATTTAGGAATTCGTACAAACGTTACATTAGTATTCTCAGCAGTTCAAGCATTACTTGCAGCTCGTGCTGGTGCAACATACGTTTCACCATTCTTAGGTCGCTTAGACGATATCGGTCATAACGGTATGGACTTAATTCGTCAAATCGCAGAAATCTTTGCAATTCATGGCATCGAAACAGAAATCATTGCAGCATCTGTACGTCACAGTGTTCACGTAACTGACGCAGCATTAAACGGTGCACATATTGCAACAATCCCAGCAAACGTAATTGCTTCATTAGTGAAGCACCCATTAACAGATCAAGGAATTGAGAAATTTTTAGCTGATTGGGAAAAAACACAAGAGAAATAATAGAAAAGCAAGAATCCTAGTTTAATTGACTAGGATTCTTTTTTTTATTTAAAAGAATTTTCATGCAATTTTGCATATTGTCTTTTAAATTTGTTATATAAGATATTTAATATATATCACATAACTCTTTATTTTTCATATTTCGACATAAAGTGAAACTTTAATCAGTGGGGGCTTTGTTCATCCCCACACTGATTATTAATTGAACCAAGGGATAAAAAGATAGAGGGTCTGACCAGAAAACTGGAGGGCATGATTCTATAACAAAAAGCTTAATGTTTATAGAATTATGTCTTTTTATATAGGGAGGGTAGTAAACAGAGATTTCGATAAAAATGCACCAATTTATCTGAATTTTAAGTTTTATAAAAGGGGAGAAATGGAATGAGAAGAAAAGCACCATTTAAAGTGTTGTCATCATTAGCAATTGCGGCAATTATCGGATGTACATCTGTAATGAGTGCTCCGTTAGCATATGCAGAAACGGCAGCAAAAGAGAAAGATAATGTATCTACAACACCAATTGATTACAATTTAATTCAAGAAGATCGTTTAGCGGAAGCACTGAAAGAAAGAGGAACAATTAATCCAGCATCTTCTAAAGAAGAGACGAAAAAAGCTGTTGAGCAATATATTGAAAAGAAACAAGGAGATCAGGCGAATAAAGAAATTCTTCCAGATGCTCACTCACAAGAAACGTCTGATTTCACAAAAAAAGTAAAAGAGAAAAAGATGGAAGAAAAGGAAAATGTAAAAAAGGCTGAAAAAAATGTTAGCCTTGAGCAAAAGCCAGAACCAAATAAAAAGCAATTGAATGAGCAAGTTCCAACTTCAAAAGCAAAGCAAGCTCCATATAATGGATCTGTTCGATCGGATAAAGTATTAGTGCTACTCGTTGAATTTAGTGATTATAAACATAATAATATTGATCAAACACCAGGTTATATGTATTCGAAAGACTTTAGTAGAGAACATTATCAAAAGATGTTGTTCGGTAATGAGCCTTATACTTTATTTGATGGTTCAAAAGTAAAAACGTTTAAACAATACTATGAAGAGCAGTCTGGTGGTAGTTATACGACAGATGGATATGTAACGGAGTGGCTAACTGTTCCAGGAAAAGCATCTGATTATGGAGCTGATGGTAGCAGTGGTCACGATAATAAAGGTCCGAAAGGTGCACGTGATTTAGTGAAAGAAGCTTTGCATGCAGCTGCTGAGAAAGGACTAGATTTATCCCAGTTTGATCAATTTGATAGATATGATACAAACGGGGACGGGAATCAAAATGAACCTGACGGTGTAATTGATCATTTAATGGTAATCCATGCTGGTGTTGGTCAAGAAGCTGGTGGCGGTAAATTAGGTGATGATGCGATCTGGTCACATCGTTCAAAATTAGCAGTAGATCCAGTAGCGATTGAAGGTACGAAATCAAAGGTAGATTACTTTGGTGGTAAAGTCGCAGCACATGATTACACAATTGAACCGGAAGATGGAGCTGTAGGTGTGTTTGCACATGAATTTGGACATGATCTTGGATTACCAGATGAATATGACACGAAATATACTGGAAATGGTTCACCAGTCGAAGCTTGGTCATTAATGAGTGGAGGTAGTTGGACAGGGAAAATCGCAGGAACAGAGCCGACTAGTTTTTCACCACAAAATAAAGACTTTTTACAAAAGAATATGGGTGGCAACTGGGCAAAAATATTAGAAGTAGATTACGATAAAATTAAGAGTGGTGTGGGAGTTCCTACCTATATTGATCAAAGTGTTACGAAATCAAACCGTCCAGGCGTTGTACGTGTTAACTTACCAGGTAAAAGTGTTGAAACGATTAAACCGGAGTTTGGAAAGCATGCATATTATAGTACAAGAGGCGATGATATGCATACAACGTTAGAGACACCATTCTTTAATTTAACAAAGGGAACAAATGCAAAATTCGATTATAAAGCAAATTATGAGTTAGAAGCAGAGTGCGATTTCGTCGAAGTACATGCAGTAACAGAAGATGGAATGAAGACGTTAATTGATAGACTTGGAGAAAAAGTAGTCCAAGGAGATAAAGATACAACAGATGGGAAATGGATTGATAAATCATATGATTTAAGTCAATTTAAAGGCAAAAAAGTGAAACTACAATTCGACTATATTACAGATCCGGCTGTAACATATAAAGGTTTTGCGATGGATAATGTAAATGTAACTGTTGATGGACAAGTTGTATTTTCTGATGATGCAGAAGGACAGTCTAAAATGAATTTAAATGGTTTTGTTGTTTCTGATGGGACAGAGAAGAAAGCTCATTACTACTACTTAGAATGGAGAAACTATGCGGGATCAGATAATGGATTAAAAGCAGGAAAAGGTCCAGTGTACAATACAGGTCTTGTCGTTTGGTATGCAGATGATAGCTTTAAAGATAACTGGGTTGGGATGCATCCAGGTGAAGGATTCCTTGGTGTTGTTGACTCTCATCCAGAAGCGCTAGTTGGTAATTTAAACGGGAAACCAGCATACGGTAATACGGGCATGCAAATTGCAGATGCTGCATTTTCATTTGATAAAACACCAGCATGGAGTGTAAATTCATTAACACGTGGTCAGTTTAACTATTCTGGATTACAAGGTGTTACAACTTTTGATGATTCAAAAGTATATAGTAACAAGCAAATTGCAGACGCAGGAAGAAAAGTTCCAAACCTTGGACTTAAATTCCAAGTTGTTGGACAGGCAGAAGATAAATCGGCAGGCGCTGTTTGGATTAAACGCTAATAACATAAAAGCACATTCTTCATATGAAGAGTGTGCTTTTTAATTTGTACAGTAAGTTATTATTTTAGCTTATGTAATACAAGTCTCTGTTCATATGTAGTGTATCAAATTATGTGGGGAAAGGAAATATTTCCGAGGAAATTGTCGAAGTATCGTCGGTATTTATACACCTTTTTTGTAAAAGAAGAAATGTAGTATTGCCTTTACAGTTTAATTTATTTACATTGTTACTTGGTTACACACAAAAGTAATATATTCGGCAGTAAAAGAGCGCTATTGAACTGCACCCCAATTGTTAGACACAGCCTAACAATTGGAGGTGCAGTTTTTCTATGGCTAAATTTACAGCTGATGAGAAAATACAAATCGTTTTACGTTATTTGGACGGAAATGAAAGT
>Ga0164241_10000189_pt1 | contig 147579 bp, 125 predicted proteins | sample OricomyardsoilBY_FD_108780 | JGI IMG/M metagenome (GOLD analysis project Ga0164241, IMG submission 108780) | Backyard soil microbial communities from Emeryville, California, USA - Original compost - Back yard soil (BY) | ecosystem: Environmental > Terrestrial > Soil > Unclassified | place... | reverse complement strand
GCCCCGTTTACCGCGCACGGCTCTCGTGTGCCTGCCGCCGGTTCGGCAATTCTGGAGTTTTACCATGGTCAAGATTCGTCTTTCGCGCGGTGGCGCCAAGGGCCGTCCGTTCTACCACGTCGTTGTGACCGATCAGCGCAGCAAGCGCGACGGCCGCAACATCGAGAACGTCGGTTATTACAACCCGGTTGCATCGGGCAAGGACAAGCGTCTCGAGCTGAACGTTGCTCGCGTGCAGGAGTGGGTGGGCAAGGGTGCCCAGATGACCGACAAGGTCGCCGCTCTGGTCAAGGAAGCCGGCAAGCTGCAGCAGGCTGCCTGAGCACTCCCCTGATGGGTGATGCAATAGCCAGTCGGCGTGTCCTGATCGGACGCATCGTCGGGCTGTATGGCGTGCAGGGCTGGCTCAAGATCGAATCCTGGGCCGAACCGCGCATGCGGATCTTTGATTATCAGCCGTGGCTGCTCAGTGCAGCGCCAGGCGAAGAAATCGAGATCACAGGTATCAAAGGTCGTGCGCAGGGCAAGGGCATGGTTTGCCAGTTGCCTGAAGTGGACGATCGGGAGCAGGCGACAGCGCTGATTGGTTGCGACATCTATGTCGTGCGTGATCAGCTGCCGCCGCCAGCCAAAGATGAATATTACTGGGTCGACCTCGAAGGATTGGAGGTCGTCACCACGCAAGATGTGCAGCTGGGGCGGGTCAGTCACCTGTTCGCTACCGGTGCCAACGATGTCGTGGTGGTGAAGGATGGCTCCCGTGAGCGGCTGATTCCCTTCATCCAGGGATCGTACGTGCGGTCGGTGGACTTGTCCGCAGGGCGCATGGTGGTGGACTGGGATCCCGAATTCTGAGTCGCCGGATTGCTGAAGGTTGATCCGTCAGGCTGGAGGAAGCAGGGATCATGCGTATCGATGTCGTTACATTGTTTCCCGACTTCGTGCGTGAGTCCGCTGCAGTCGGTGTTGTAGGTCGCGCTCAGCAACGCGAGTTGCTCCAGGTGGAAACCTGGAATCCGCGCGATTACGCCACTGACAAACACCGTAGTGTGGACAGCAGCTCATATGGCGGCGGTCCAGGCATGGTGATGATGATTGAGCCGTTGCGCACGACCCTTGCGGCCATGCGTGAGGCAGTGCCGGAGACGGCACACGTGATTTACCTCAGCCCGCAGGGAGCGCGGCTGACGCAGGGCAGGGTGGAAGCGCTGGCGAGATTGCCGCGCATCGCACTGCTTTGCGGGCGATACGAAGGTGTGGACGAGCGCCTGCTCGCACATGAGGTCGACGAAGAGCTTTCGATCGGCGATTATGTGCTGTCGGGTGGCGAGTTGGCCGCGGCGGTGATCATTGATGCCGTGGGCCGACTGCAGGACGGTGCGTTGAATGACGCACAGTCAGCCGAGCAGGATTCATTTTCGGATGGGCTGCTTGATTGCCCGCACTATGCAAAACCGGTGCACGATGCACTGGGTGACGTGCCGGAGGTGTTGCGATCCGGTGACCATGCGGCGATTGCCCGCTGGCGCCGCAAGCAAGCCCTCGGACGGACCTGGTTGCGTCGCCCGGATCTGCTGACCCGGCTAGCGCTGGACAGTGAATCCCAGGCACTGCTGGAAGAATTCCGTCGCGAACATGCTCGTCAGGAGCTGAAGCGGCAAGACGGTGCGATCGATTGACGATCGCAGCATTGATTGAAATCGCAAAAGTGAACCGAACCGAACAGGTGCGCCATGAACAAGATCATTGAACAGTTTGAATCCGAGCAGATCACCCGCCAGTTGCCGGAATTCAGCCCTGGCGACACCATCGTGGTCAACGTCAAGGTGAAGGAAGGCAACCGTGAGCGCGTGCAGGCGTTCGAGGGCATTGTCATCGCCAAGCGCAGCCGCGGCCTGCATTCGGCCTTTACCGTGCGCAAGATCTCGCACGGCACCGGCGTGGAGCGTGTGTTCCAGGCGCACAGCCAGCAGATCGATTCGGTGACCGTCAAGCGCAAGGGTAAAGTGCGTGGCGCCAAGCTGTATTACCTGCGTGGTCTGGAAGGCAAGGCAGCTCGCATCAAGGAAGACGTCGCCGCCGCCGCAGCCGCCAAGGTCGCTGCCAAGGCCGCCGCTGCAGCCGCTGCTACCCCCGCCGAGTAAGTTTCCGGCGAGCTGGTATCAGCAAAAAGCCCGCGGAGCAATCCGCGGGCTTTTTCGTGTTCGTCGATTTTGTGTGTGGCTCCCCCGCGCATGTCGGCGGGGCGCAACGCGTGTCAGATCAGTCGTTGGGGCTCCTGCAGGAAGTTGCCCTGCACGAAGTCCACGCCGCTGGCGAACAGCAGTGACGTGCTGTTTGCGTCCTCGACCCATTCGGCTACGGTCAGGCGATTCATCTCGCCCGCCTGCTGGCATAGCTGGGCGATTTTCTTCTGGCTCTCCGGGTGCTTGGGCAGGTCGGCCATATAGCTGCGGTCGAGTTTGAGATAGTCGGCGTCGATGTGGTTGAGCAACTGGAATGAATTCAGACCCGAGCCGAACTGCTCCAGCGCGAATTTGCCGCCAAGCTTTTTCCAGCCGTTGACGAATTCCTGGGCGGGGCGCAGCAGGGTCATCACCTTGCTCTCGGTCATCTCCAGTACCAGGTGACTTTGTTTCAGGGCGGCCTTGTTCAGGCGTTCGCCCAGCCATGGCAGCAGGGTTTCATCTTGCAGCGAGGCTGCTGTCAGTTTGACGAAGAAGGTGGTTTGCAGCCCTTGTCGGTCACGCGACTGCAGCGTGTTGATGGCCTTGTCCAGCACCCAGCGATCGATGGATGCGGTGAGATTGTGTTTCTCGGCAATCGGCATGAAGAAACCGGGTAGTACTTCGCCCTGGGGGCCGTTCATGCGCAACAGGATTTCGGAGTAGTCGCCTTCGGCATCCTGCAGGCTGATGATCTGCTGGTGGTAAAGCACCAGGTCGTCGTCCTGCATCGACTTGCGCAGCAACTCCAGCCAGTGGCCTTCGCGTTCGGCATCTTCCTTTTCACGCGCGGCGGGGTCGTGCAACTCGACCTTGTTGCCACCAAGGCTTTGCGCTGTGCGCAGCGCCTGACTGGCCTGGTTGAGCAGTAGTTCGGCGTTGGCGTTCTTTTCGCCGAGCAGGCTGCCGCCGATGCTGACCGTCGCGGTGATCGAGCGTGAGCCCGCGTCAAAAATCTTGCTGCTGATGCTGTGCTGCAGTTTGGCGATCCATTCCCTGATGGCTTCGTCGGAGCGCGAATCGAGAATGACACCGAGGGTGTGCTCGGCCAGCATGCCAGCCACATCGTCGCTGCCCAGCAGCATGCGGATGCGGTCGGCAAACGCCGCCAGCAGTTCGTCGGCCTTGCCCAGGCCGATGCCAGCCACGATCGATGCCCAGTTGTCGGGTTCGATAAGCAGCAGTGACTGGCCCTTCTTGTCATTGGCGGCGGAGGTCACCGTGTTGTCGATGCATTGAAGCATGTGGGTGCGGTTGAACAAACCGGTGACCTGGTCGCGCTGCAGTTGTTCCAGTACGGCGGTATCGACCAATTGGCGCCGGAACACGATCTGCAGGCAAGGTTCGCCCTCGAAGGTTGCCGGCGCAAACTCCACGGTGGCGTCGAAATGACTGCCGTCAGCGCGGCGTGCACGCAAGGCCAGCTGCGGAGTCGTCTTGCCCTGACGAGCTTGTCCCTTGAGCACAGTCTTGAGTTCGTCGGCGTTGGCCGCGTCGATCATGTCCAGTACCGGCATGCCAAGCAGGTCGTCGAAATCCTCATAGCCAAAGGTTTCGAGGTATGAGCGATTGGCACGCACGTGCATGCCTTCGTGAACGTAGGCGATGGCGTCGGTGGATGAGTCGAGCAAAGCATCGCAGCGACGCTCCGATTCACGCAGCGCGGTCTCCAGACGGCGCACCTGGCGGCGTGTTTGCAGCGAATCGAATTCACGCTTCACTACCGTGATCAATTGCTTCTGATGATTGCGTACTGCGACGCCTCGGGCGCCGTGAACGAAGAGGTCGCCAACGATCTGGTTGTCCAGGGCAGTGACCAGGCCGAGCAGAGAGAAGTCGCGGCCGGAACCATCGAGGGCCTGCATCACCTCGCTCAGATCAACCGCGTCAACGGCTGGATCGAACATCACGATGTCCGGCTCCAGTTCGACCAGCGCGGATTTCACTTCTTCGATCGTGGTGGCGCGGGCTGGGCGCACGGCAATGCCGGTATTGCGCAGCATGCTGATGATCTGTTCAGCCTCTTCCAGCGAATTTTCGATGAAGAGGATCTTGATGACGTAATCTTTTTTCATGGAGTGCGAGGCTGGTTCCTGATCATCGAACACGGGGCGGCGGTGCGTGCGCAGGCGTGCGCTACCGCTGTTTGTAACGGATTACAGCAGCGGCTGCCAGCATGGAATCCCTCAAGAGTGATCATGGCCGCGTTCACAGGGGCCTCTTGGAGGTGTCGCCGCCGAGTTCTCGTACCAGTTTGGGCACCAGATAGCCTGGCAGTTGGCCGCGAATCTGCTCGATCAATTTGCGTGCGCGCTCGTCGTCGACCTCGAAATGCGCGGCACCCTGAACCCGGTCGAGTTGGTGCAGGTAGTAGGGCATGACGCCAGCGGCGAACAGGCGCTCGGACAGCGCGACGAGGGTATCGGCATCGTCGTTGACGCCGCGCAGCAGCACCGACTGGTTCAGCACGGTGGCGCCGGCCTTACGCAAGCTGGAGCAGGCCGCATCGACGCTGGCGTCCAGTTCCTGCGCGTGATTTGCGTGCAACACCACGACCTTCTGCAGCGGCAGGGAGGCCAGCCAAGTCTGGAATGGCTCGTCGACGCGCTCTGGCAACACCACCGGCAGCCGGGTGTGGATGCGTAGCCGGGTGACGTGGGGCAACTTGGCCAAGCCACGGCTGAGTTCTTCCAGCTTGCTGGTGGCCAGCGAGAGCGGGTCGCCGCCGGAGAGGATCAGCTCAGTGATCGAATGGTCTTGCTGCAGGTGTTCCAGCGCCCGCCGCCATTGGCCGGCTGCGGCCATTTCCTCGCCATAAGGAAAATGCCGACGAAAGCAGTAGCGGCAGTTGATTGCGCAGCTGCCGCTGGCGATCAGCAGTGCCCGGCCTTGGTATTTGTGCAGGACGCCGTGGGCGGCACGCGAGTCCATGTCACCCACTGCATCAGTGACAAATCCCGCCACCTCGTCCAGTTCAGTCAGTTGCGGCAGCACCTGCAGCAGCAGCGGGTCGGTGGGGTCCCGACGGCGCATGCGCGCGACAAATCCGCGCGGAACCCGCATCGCAAAGCCTGCGTCGTTCAGCGGCAGGCGATCAGCCAGCTCCTCCAGATCGAGGATTTGCAGCAATTCGCGCGGGTCGGTGATGGCTTGGCGCCAGAGTTCTCGCCAGTCAGATGCGGCTGGCGATAGGCGTACGTGGGGGCTTGCGGTTATCATGGACGGCCTTGGAGCGGGCTTGTGGCCCGTGACAGATATCCATTTTAGCCGCCCTTTGGGCGAAATCGACTCCGGAGCAGATAGCGCATGGCAACCCTTGGCCTCAACGACGTCAAAACGGGCAAGAAGATCCTTCACAACGGTGATCCGTGGATCATCACCGAAGCGGATTTCGTCAAGCCGGGCAAGGGCCAGGCGTTCACCCGCATCCGTATCCGCAATCTGAAGGATGGTCGCACCACCGAGCAGACGCTGAAGTCCAGTGACTCGTTCGAGGAAGCCGATGCCACCGACACCGACATGCAGCTGTCCTTCATCGACGGCATCGGCAAGGATCGCGTGTGGAACTTCATGAACATGGAGACCTTCGAGATGGCGCCCGCCTCGCTCGCCGCGATGGGTGATACCTGGAAGTGGCTGAAGGGCGAAGAGGAGTGCGTGGTCACCCTGTTCAACGGTGCGATCGTCGCGGTGCAGGCACCGAAGTTCGTCGAGCTGAAGATCACCGAGACCGATCCGGGCGTGCGCGGTGACACCTCCGGCGGCGGCGGCAAGCCGGCCACGCTGGAAACCGGCGCCGTGGTGCGTGTGCCGCTGTTCGTCAATCAGGATGAAGTGATCAAGGTCGACACCCGTACAGGCGAGTACGACAGCCGCGTGAAGTGACGTACTGGCGCGTGGGCGCAGCCCCCCGCCTTTGCCGGTACGTCATCCCCGCGTAAGCAGGAATCCAGTGAAGTAACCGTGCGAAGCCACATATCGCTTCATACGGAACAGCAGAGAGTCGCTGGATTCCAACTTCCGTTGGAATGACGACAACGGGGGCGGCGCCGCAAGGTTGGCCGCCCTTCGTTTATCTTGAATTGAAGGAGCCATCCGCTCATGAGTGAACTGCAGCCACAACCCGTCGACCTGATGATCGAAGCCCGCTGGGTAGTGCCGGTCGAGCCGCATGCGGTGGTGCTGGATCATCATGCGGTGGTGGTGGACGCGGATCGCATCGTCGCCTTGCTGCCGATTGCTGACGCCCGGGCAGCTTTTGCTCCGCGCGAACGGGTGACGCTGACCGAGCACGCGCTGATTCCGGGTCTGGTCAATAGTCACACGCATAATCCGATGACCTTGCTGCGCGGCCTGGCCGATGACCTGCCGCTGATGGTGTGGCTGCAGGAACATATCTGGCCGGCCGAGGCGAAAGTGCTCGGGCCGGAGTTCGTGCGTGATGGTGTCGAACTGGCGGTGGCCGAGATGTTGCGCGGCGGCACCACCTGCGCCAACGAAAACTACTTCTTCCCCGATGTAATCGGCGCGACGTACCGCAAGCTGGGTTTCCGTGCGGTGGTGGGTTTGCCGGTGATCGAGTTTCCGACTGCCTGGGCCAAGAGCCAGGACGAATATTTCGAGCGTGCTGGCGAAGTGCACGACAGCTTCATCGGCGACAGCCTGTTGACCACCGCCTTCGTGCCGCATGCGCCGTATACCGTGTCTGACGAGAGTTTCGAGCGCATCCGCGTGCTGGCCGATCAGCTGGATATCCCGGTGCATCTGCATTTGCACGAGACCGCGCAGGAAGTCGAGGACGAGAAAAAGAAGAGTGGCCTGCGCCCGTTCCAGCGTTTGCAGAGGCTGGGCGTGGTCAACGATCGACTGATTGCCGTGCACATGACCCAGGTCACCGATGCCGAGATCGCTGCATGCGCCGAGGCCGGGGTTTCGGTTGTGCATTGCCCCGAATCCAATCTGAAACTGGCTTCGGGTTTCTGCCCGGCCGAGAAATTCCGTCGCGCCGGCGTCAACCTGGCGATCGGTACCGATGGCTGCGCGTCGAACAATGATCTGGACATGTTCGGCGAGATGCGCGTCGCGGCCCAGCTGGCCAAGGCAGTCGCGCAGGATGCGGCAGCCTTCGACGCGGCCTTTGCCTTGCGCGCGGCAACTCTCAATGGCGCCAAGGCAATGGGCCTCGAGTCGAAGATCGGTTCGATCGAAGTCGGCAAGCAGGCTGATCTGGCCGCCGTGCGCTTGAGCGATCTGGAAACCCAGCCGCTGTTCCACATCGCCTCGCAACTGGTTTACGCCACCGGTCGTCACCAGGTCACCGACGTTTGGATCGCTGGCAAGCGCAAGTTGGCTGATCGCGTATTACCGGATATCGACACCGAAGCCATGCTGGCGCGCACTCATGCGTGGCGCGAACGCATCGCTGCGGTTTGAGGGCGCAATCATGAATCGATACCTGGTGATGCTTGCACGTCGACCCGATGTGGATCCCGCTGTAGTGCCACAGCACGTGGCGTATCTCGACCGCCTGCGCGAGCAAGGGCAGTTGGAACTGTCAGGCCCGTTTGGCGATCACTCCGGCGGGGCGTATTTGTTGCGCGCCTCAGATCTGGCCGAGGCCACGGCGCTAGTGCACGACGATCCGGCGCATATCAGTGGTGGCTGGGATATCACCGTGCATGAATGGCACGCACGCTAAAATTCGACCGTTGTCTTCACAGGAAACCTGCCATGTCCCCCACCGCCAATGTAAGCCCCGAGGAAATTGCCCGCTTCGACCAGCTGGCCGCTCGCTGGTGGGATCCGCAGGGCGAATCGCGTCCGCTGCATGATCTCAATCCGGTGCGCGCTGAATACATCACCTCACGGGTCGGTTTGCGTGGTGCACGCGTAGCCGATGTCGGCTGCGGCGGCGGCCTGCTCAGCGAAGCACTGGCGCGTGCCGGCGCCGATGTGGTCGGTATCGACATGGGCGAGAAGGTGATCGAGGTCGCGCAGCTGCATCTGTACGAATCGAATCTCAAGGTGGATTACCGGGTGCAGTCCTCGGCCGATCTGGCTGCCGCCGAGCCCACCAGTTTCGATGCGGTGTGCTGCATGGAGCTGATCGAGCACGTACCCGATCCCGCCGCGTTGGTGCAGGATCTGGCGGCGATGCTCAAGCCGGGTGGCTACCTTTTCATGTCCACCCTCAATCGCACACCGGTGGCATTTGGTGCAGCGATTCTCGGTGCCGAATACGTGATGCGGATGTTGCCCAAGGGTACGCATCACTACGCGCAGTTCCTCAAGCCGTCGGAGCTGGGGCGCTTGCTGCGCCACGCCGGGCTCGAGCTGGACGATGTTTCGGGGCTGGCCTACAACCCGCTGCAACGCAAGGCATGGCTCAGTCGTTTCACTTCGGTCAACTACGTGCTCAGCGCCAGCAAGCCGGCATGATGAGCGCATCCGCCAAGGTCCTTGACCCAAGTGCCATCGACGGCGTGCTGTTCGATCTGGACGGCACCCTGCTCGACAGTGCCGCCGATTTGTATACCGCGCTGGTCGAACAATGCGCGGAAGAGGGCGTTGCGCCGCCGCCGTATGCACCTGTGCGCCAGGTTGTTTCGAGTGGCTCGCGCGCGGTTCTGCGGTGTGCGTTCGGCGGGCGTGGCGAGGTCGCGATCGAGTCGCTGGTGCCGCGCTACCTGTCGATCTATCAACGCGTCATGGGTGAGCAGACCCACAGCTTTGCTGGCGTCGATGATTTGCTCGCACGAATCGAGGCGCAAGGCATGCGTTGGGGCGTGGTCACCAACAAACCGGGCTTTCTCACTGATGAGCTGCTGCAGCGTATCGACTGGACCCGTCGCGCTGCGGCCATCGTATCGGGCGATACCTTGCCGGTGAAGAAACCCGATCCGGCACCGGTGCTGCTGGCCTGTCAGCAAGCTCAGCTGGATCCGGCACGCTGTGTGTTTGTCGGTGACGACTTGCGCGATATCCAGGCAGGATCGGCCGCCGGCCTGTATACCGTGGCCGTGAGCTGGGGTTATCTCGATGGCGGCGATCCGCACGCCTGGGGGGCGGATCGGGTAATCGATCATCCCGAAGAACTGGCCACGCTGCTGCAACTGCAGCCGGTTGCCGCATGATCGAGCTGGTTGAACAGCCCGCTGTGCTGCAGGGCTTCATCGACAAGTGGCTCGCCGTGCAGCCACAACAGCGCGTGGCGCTGGTTTTCGTCGATGGCAAACGCTATCCCGGGCATGTTGCACTGGCCGCGCTGGAGCAGGAACTTCTGGGTGCCGCCTACGGCATCCGCGAGCCGCAGGTGGCGCAGGCCAAGTTGAACTGGTGGGCCGAAGAGCTTGCCGGCGCGGCGCAGAGTGGGGGTCGTCATCCGCTGACCCAGGTGCTGTTTGACGATGAACGCGCACACGCGATCTCGACTGAAAGCTGGGTCGCTCCGTTGCTGGCCGCGATGGCGCAACTGGAGCAGGGCAGCGTCAGCGATTTCGCAGCCCAGTTGCAGACCGCCACGCCATTTCATACGGCGTTGGCTGCGCTGGAAACCGCATGGTGGTACGGCGGCGAAGCATCCTCGGCGCGTGCAGCGCGGTTGGCTACGCTCAATCATTTGCTCTATGCGTTGTTGCGGCTGGAGCAAGACGCTGATCGCGATCGCCTGCCTTTGCCGATGGCCCTGTTGGCGCGGCATGGCTTGAGTCGCGCACAATTGACTACGGCCAGCCCTGCGCGCCAACAAGCGATCCTCGCGCAAGCTGACGATCTGCTGGCCGCGTGGCGCGCGGCAAATGTGCTGCCGGGGCCGTTGAGTGTTTTCCGGGCGCTGGAATCGATGCATGGCCACCAGTTGCTTGGTCGTGCCTCGCGCACAAACGATACGCTGGCCACGCTGCAAGCCGGTCAACCGCACGCCGCCCTGCGTACGACCTGGCAGGCGTGGCGTGCTGCCCGCCGTTGGCAGAGGGACGTGCGCTGATCATGCAAGACGCACTGTTTCCATTCCGACACTATTGCACCGCACCGCGCTTGCCCCAAGATTGAGGGCCTTCACGGCGGTTTGCCGCCGATGCCAGGATTCACGTAATGCCTAACCAGGAAAATACCGCCCGCCTGCTTCCCGACGTTGCCGTCCATGCCCAGCCGCATCTGGCCGGGGCGCTGGATTGGGTCGGGATGTCCGAAATTCAGGTGCCGGTATTGTTCGATGCCGGTGATGGTGTCGCGCAGCGCAGCAGCGCGCGGGTCGATGCGTTCGTCAACCTCAACCGCCCCGACAAGCGCGGCATCCACATGTCGCGGTTGTACCTGCAGGTGGAACAGGCGTTGAGCAGCCAGACACTTACGGCGGATTCCTTGCATGATTTGCTGCGTGGCTTTCTCGATTCGCACAAGGATCTTTCCGATCGCGCCTGCCTCAGCATCCAATTCGAGCATCTGGTGCGTCGTCCCGCTTTGCGTAGCGAAAACAGCGGCTGGCGAGCCTACCCGATATGCATCGAAGCGAGCTTGACCGGCGACGATTTCCTGCTCGAGTTCGGTACCGAGGTGGTGTATTCCTCGACCTGTCCGGCCTCGGCTGCGCTTTCGCGTCAGTTGATCCAGGACCAGTTCGCCAGGGACTTCGAAGCGGCCAATCCACTGGATCACGCCGCCGTATTGGCCTGGCTGGGTAGCGAAAAAGGCATTGTCGCCACGCCGCATGCCCAGCGCAGTGTTGCGCGCCTGCGCGTCAGGCCTTCTGGCGATACGGGCTTCCAGCTGATCGGATTGATCGATCGGGTCGAAGACGCATTGGGCACGCCGGTGCAGACCGCGGTGAAGCGCGAAGACGAGCAGGCCTTTGCGTTGGCCAACGGTGGCAACCTGATGTTCTGCGAAGACGCCGCGCGTCGGATCCAGAAGACACTCGATGCCGACGACAGCCTCAGCGACTTCCATATCCGCGTCGAACATCAGGAAAGCCTGCACCCGCACGACGCCGTGGCGTATGCCAGCAAGGGCGTGGAAGGCGGCTACGGATCTTCCGTATAGTCTGAGCCGGTCCAGGATCGGGGGATCCCATGCGTCAACAGGGCAGGGTCGTGGAGTGGCATGACGCGCGTGGTTACGGTTTCGTCGTAACCCATGCGACGGAACAACGCATTTTTCTGCACATCAAGCAATTCACCAGCAGCCGTTTACGTCGACCAAAGACTGGCGACATCCTTACTTACCAGGTGATGGCTGGCGAGCGGGAGAAGCTGATGGCAACGTCGGTGGCGTTTGCCACAGCGGCAAACGCCAAGTCCACGAAAAGTCTTTCAGCATCGCGTAGACGAAATTCGCACTGGGGAGCTGCCGAGTGGGTTGCACTGCTTCTCGGCCTCGTTCTCGCCTGGATGGCCTGGGCTGGCAGATTGCCGTGGTGGGTGGCAGCCGCCTATCCGCTGCTGAGCCTCGTGACCTTCCTTGCCTACGCAGATGACAAACACGCTGCCACTCACGGCCGTTGGCGTACCTCTGAATCAACCCTTCACTTGCTTGCATTGCTTGGTGGCTGGTCGGGCGCGTGGCTGGCGCAGAAGTGGCTTCGGCACAAATCCAGGAAACCGGATTTCCAGCTGACTTTCTGGATCGTCGTGGTGCTCAATGTGGCCGGCCTGATCTGGCTGAGTCGGCAATTCGCCGTTGGCTAGGCACGGATATGCAGTCAGTCGACATCCGACGAGTCATCCCGGCAGCGGCAATGCGGGTAGTGGAAGTATTCGGGAACCGGATCTTCACCCCCGTCGCACAAAGGCTGGCAACGCAGCAGACGCCAGCCGGCCAGCAGGCTGCCGCGCAACGGGCCGAAGCGCGTGACGGCAATCCGTGCATAATCGGAGCAGCTCGGGTGAAAGCGGCAACGTTGCCCGAGCAGGGGGCTGAGCCAGCGCTTGTACAAATCGAGCAACCAAAGTATCAATCTGGTCAGAGTATTCACCTTGCCGGTGCGACTTGCGGCATGTAGTAGTACTAGTATTCCAGAAGTATGCTTGCTGGCGCAGGATACATGGGCTATAACACCCGGCCGCCACGGCCAAAAAACGGTGAGGGATATGGCGAAAACGACAGGTAGTGCGAGCACAGCCAAGGCATCCAAGGGGAAGGCTGTTGCCAGGGCATCTGCTGCGAAAGGCAGCAAGGCTTCAAAAGGTTCCAGCAAGGCAGCTGCCGTGAAGGCCGCCGCCAAACCCTCCCGTGGTGTCGCATCGAAGGCGGCCAGCAAGAAGGCTCCGGCCAAAAAGCCGGCAACCAAGCCTCAGCCGAAGAAGGCGGCGGCAAAGAAGGTTGTTGTCAAAAAGCCTGCGGTGAAAAAACCTGTCGCCAAGAAGGCTGTTGCAAAGAAGCCTGCGGTCAAGAAAGCGGCAGTCAAGAAGGTGGTCGCCAAGAAGATCGTGGCGAAGAAAGTTGCCACCAAGAAGCCCGTCGTGAAGAAGGCTGTGGTAAAACAGGCAGCCGTAAAGAAATCCGCAGCAACGAAAGCCGTCGGCAAAGCTGCCAAGGTCAAGAGTGTTGCGACCAAGCCGGTGGCAAAGCCGGCATCAAAGAGCGCAGCGAAAAAAGCTGTCGCACCAGCCAAGCCAGCCAAAACGACCAGCAATGCACCAGCCAAATCGGCAGCGACGCCGCCGGAGCCGGCCAAGAACATTACCAAGCCGTCACCTGCCAGCAGACTTTTCCAAGGCAAGGTGGCGAGCGCAATCGCCATGGTGAAACCACAAGCGGCTTCGGCTGCAGCGGCATCTGGCTCCTCCCCCAAAAATCAGAAAAAATCGTCATCATCAATGAATAAACAGGCTGCAAAAAAACTAGATAACGGCGTGACCCGTGAAGACGGGCGCTATGCGCTGCCGTCCACGCTGACCATCACACTGCCCAAGGGCTACCGTCCCTCGAACAACGAGGAGTACATGAGCCCGACGCAACTGGCTTACTTCCGCAACAAGCTGCGCGATTGGCGCGATCAGCTGGTGGAAGAGTCGCGTCAGACCATGGACAACCTGCGTGACGAAGTGCGTGATGTTGGCGATGAGGCCGAGCGCGCCACCCGCGAAACCGAAAATTCGCTTGAACTGCGTACCCGCGATCGTTATCGCAAACTGATCTCCAAGATCGACAAGGCGCTGCGCCGGATCGAGGAAGGCAGCTACGGGTTCTGCGAAGAAACCGACGAAGAAATCGGTGTGGACCGTCTCGACGCCCGCCCGATCGCCACGCTCTCGCTCGACGCGCAGGAGCGCCGCGAGCATCTGCAGAAGCAGATGGGCGACTGAGGGTTCAGCGTAAGCGCCGTTCCTTGGAACGAGACCCCGCCATGGTGCGGGGTTTTGTTTTTAAGGGATTCGAGGCGCTCGGTGATGGTTGGCAAGCGTGACTGGTTACGCTTGCAGTGCCTGTGCCGCGTAACCCTTGAGCTTCATCAGCATCGCCGCCAGGCCGTTCGAGCGGGTCGGTGACAGGTGCTTGGCCAAGCCGATGGCGGCGATGAACTCGGGTTTCGTGTCGACGATTTCCTGCGCAGAGCGATCCGAATACACGCGCAGCACCAAAGCGATCAGGCCGGATACGATGGCGGAATCGCTGATTGCTTCGAAGTGCATGCACGAAGCATCGCCACTTGGCACCAGCCATACCATCGACTGGCAGCCGTGCACGCGGTATGGCTCGGTCTTGCTAGTTTCGGGGAATGCCGGCAACTGCTTGCCGAGGTCGATCAGGTACTGGTAACGCTCGGTCCAGTCGCCAAAGAAGGCAAATTCCTCGGCGATCTCGCGTTGTGCCTGTTCGGCACTTTGGGTAGCGGTGGTATTCATCTGGGCATTATCGCGCGGCCGACCGGAATTCACGAACGCGCGCCATCGTTTCAGTGTTTCGTGATGCTCCAGAGCGTGCCTTGGGCACCATCCTCGATCTGCACACCCATGCCGCTCAGTTCGTCACGGATCGCATCGGCGCGGGCAAAATCGCGCGCGGCGCGGGCGTCGCGGCGCTCCTGCAGCAGGGCTTCGACTTTTGCCGCATCCACCTCGTCGTCGCCACGCTGGAACCAGTCTTTCGGTGACTGTTGCAGCAAGCCGAGCAGGGCGCCGCCACCAAGCAGGGCGGCCTTGGCTTCGGCGTTGCCGTGCTGGCGGGCCTGGTCGGCCAGTTGGGCGAGCTCGGCCAGCGCTTGCGGCGTGTTGAGATCGTCGCAGAGCGCATCCTCCACGCTTTCGGGTACCGGCAGCGCACCAGCCGGCAGCTCGATGTCGGCCAGGTCGCGCAGTACGCGATACCAGCCATCAAGCGTGCTGATCGCCTGGGCTACGGCGTTGTCCGACCAGTTCAGCGGCTGCCGGTAATGTCCGCGCAGCAGCAGCAGGCGCAGTGCCTCGGGCGGATGCACCTGCAACAGTTCATGCACCAGCAGCACGTTTCCGACAGATTTGGACATCTTGCTCCCGCCGAAGGTCAGCATGCCGTTGTGCAGCCACCAGCGTGCGAAAACCTTGCCGCCGTGGGCGCAGGTGGACTGGGCGACTTCGTTTTCATGATGCGGAAACAGCAGGTCGACGCCGCCAGCGTGGATGTCGATCGTCTCGCCCAGATGTGCGGCGCTCATCGCCGAGCATTCGATGTGCCAGCCTGGTCGGCCGATGCCCCAAGGGCTTTCCCAACCCGGCAGTTCGGGTGTCGATGGCTTCCACAGCACGAAGTCGGCGGGGTTCTTCTTGTAAGGAGCTACTTCGATGCGTGCGCCGGCAATCAACTCTTCGATGTCGCGTCCGGACAGCTTGCCGTAATCCGCATACGAGCTGACGTCGAACAGCACGTGGCCCTCGGCCGCGTAGGCGTGTCCATCGGTGATGAGCCCTTCGATCATCTGGATGATCTGCCCGATATGCTCGGTCGCGTGTGGCTCGATATCAGGCGGGGCGATGCCCAGTCCCGCCATGTCCTCGCGATAAGCACGGGTGAAGCGCCGGGTGATGCTGCCGATTTCCACGCCCTGGGCCTGCGCGGCAGCATTGATCTTGTCGTCAACGTCGGTGATGTTGCGCGCGTAGACGACGTGCGGGTAATGCCTGCGCAGCAGCCGAGCCAGCACATCGAACACCACCGGTCCGCGGGCGTTGCCTATATGCACGTAGTTGTAGACCGTGGGGCCGCACAGGTACATCGTCACGCGATCGGGATCGAGCGGAGCAAAGGCTTCGGTGCGACGGGTGCGGCTGTTGTAAAGCGAAATCGGCATCGGTGGCATCCACGGCATGAGGGTGGCCGGGCAGAGCCACGGCCAGCGCGGCATCTTAACAAGCTGTGAGCCCCCCGGTGGCCACCTGGAAATTCTAAGGGTGTATTCAGCGTGAATTTGTTGCAATGGGCGGAGCCGGCGCCTTTGCGCCCCGATGTTTTGTGATGGGAGGTCGTCGTGACCCGTTTGTGGATCTTTGTGTTGGGACTGCTTCTGCTGGTTCCCGGCGCCTATGCGCAGGACATGCGCAACGCCAGCAACGATGACAATGCCCACTTCGGCTGGGCCGATGTGCTGCGGGTGGATCCGGTGCAAGGCGTGACCCGCACCGAAGTGCCGCAGCAGGAATGCTACGAGCAGCCCGTGGTTCAGCATGATCCGGGCAATAGCGCCATCGGCACGGTCTTGGGTGCCGTCGTGGGCGGCGTGCTCGGCAACACGGTTGGCAAGGGTGATGGCCGCAAGGCCGCTACCGTCGCTGGTGCCGTGGCTGGCGGTGCCGTGGGTAACCGCGTTTCGGATCACGGCGGCGATTACCAAAGCAGCCAGACCACTTGTCACCAGGTCAACACGGTCAGTGAGCAGCGCCGGATCATCGGCTATGACGTGGAATACCGCTACCGCGGTGAGGTCTACATGTCACGCTTGAGCTATGACCCGGGCGAGCGGCTGCGCGTGCGGGTCAGCGTGCAACCGGCCGACTGATCGATTGACTGCGCAGGGCCATCTCTCGATGGTCTTTCTCGCCTGCCGGGGCGCCCCTGTTGCATTGCAGCGAATTTCTCGCCATGATGCGCGCTCGCCTCCTGGAATCACCATGTCCACAGCCGTCTATACCGCCAACGTCCTGACCAGCGCCCGCATGGCCGCAGGCATGACGTCGCGTGCGCACCGACCGCTGGATCGACATTCGGCCGGGTAGGCTGTCGCACGCGTTTCATGTGTATCGACGATAAAACCCGGCCTGTGTGCCGGGTTTTTTTGTTTGCGATTCTCCAATTGTAATTCTCAGATTGATCCATCAATCCATGAATCAGGAACAGGGCTTTACTCCATGACCATTCGTCACTTCTTGACCACCCAGGATTACAGCCGCGCCGAGATTGACGTGCTGCTTGAACAGGCGGCCGCCTTCAAGCGTTCGCCGCGTGGCCAGCAGCTGGCCGGCAAGTCGATCGCGCTGTTGTTCTTCAATCCCTCGATGCGCACGCGCACCAGCTTCGAGCTGGGTGCCTTCCATCTGGGTGCGCACGCCATCGTGCTGTCGCCGGGCAAGGATGCGTGGCCGATCGAGTTCGAGGTGGGCACCGTGATGGATGGCGATACCGAGGAGCACATCGCCGAGGTGGCGCGCGTGCTCAGCCGTTACGTCGACCTGATCGCGGTGCGCGCGTTCCCGAAATTCCAGGACTGGCAGGTCGATCGCCAGGACAAGGTGATCAAGGCCTTCGCGCAATACGCGACCGTGCCGGTGATCAACATGGAGACGATCACCCATCCGTGCCAGGAGCTGGCCCATGCGCTGGCACTGAAAGAGCACCTGGGCGACCTGCAGAACAAGAAGTACGTGCTGACCTGGACGTATCACCCGAAGCCGCTCAATACGGCGGTGGCCAACTCGGCATTGCTGATCGCCACCAAGATGGGCATGGATGTGACCTTGCTGTGCCCGACACCAGACTACGTGCTGGACGAGCGCTACATGGAGTTTGGCCGTCTGAACGCCGAGCAGAATGGTGGTTCGCTGAAGGTCAGCCATGACATCGAGGAAGCCTATAGCGGTGCCCATGTGGTGTACGCCAAGAGCTGGGGCGCACTGCCGTTCTTCGGCCGGTGGGACAAGGAAAAGCCGATCCGCGAGGCGAACAAGCACTTCATCGTCGACGAGGCGAAGATGGCGCTGACCGACAACGGACTGTTCAGCCATTGCCTGCCGCTGCGCCGGAACATCAAGGCCACCGACGCGGTGATGGATTCGCCCGCCTGCATCGCCATTGACGAAGCCGAGAACCGCCTGCACGTGCAGAAAGCGGTGATGGCGTCGTTGATCGGACCGGGCTGAGCAAACCGATGTATTTGCCGAAGCACTTCGCGGAAACACGTGTCGAGGCCCTGCACGGGCTGATCGACGCGTATCCGTTTGCGACCTTGGTAGCCAGCTCGGATGCCGGGCTGCTGGCAAACCATCTGCCGTTCTTGCGCAGAGGCGAGGTGCTGCAGGGACACGTGGCGCGCGGCAACGAGCTGGCCGCGCTGGACGGCACCGAAGTGCTGCTGGTTTTCCAGGGGCCGGATGGTTACATCAGCCCGAACTGGTATCCCAGCAAGCACGAGACCGGTCGCGAAGTTCCGACGTGGAACTACGCGGTGGTGCATGTGCATGGTCGCTTGCGGGTGATCGACGACGCGGCGTGGCTGCGCAAGTTGCTGGAAACGCTGACTGATCGCCACGAAGCTGGGCAGCCGCAGCCATGGCAGGTGGCCGACGCGCCGGTCGATCACGTGAGCAAGCTGCTGGGTGCGATCGTTGGTCTGGAGATTGCGATCGAGCGGGTCGAGGGCAAGTTCAAGTTGAGCCAGAATCATCCGGCGCGCAATCGCGCCGGTGTCGTCGCCGGGCTGCGTCAGCGCGCCGCCAGCGGCGATGGACAACTGGCCGAGATGATCACACTGGCGCAGGAAGCCACCGCATGAGCAGCAACCATCGACACGAATATCGCGTGGACGTGATGTGGACGGGAAATCGCGGTACGGGCACTTCCGGGTACCGTGACTACGGTCGCGACCACATCATTCGCATCGACGGCAAGCCGGAACTACTCGGCTCGTCCGATCCCACCTTTCACGGTGATTCGTCGCGCCACAATCCCGAAGACATGTTGGTCGCGGCGCTTTCCACCTGTCACATGTTGTCGTATCTGCACATGGCAATGATGGCGGGCGTCGTGGTCACCAACTACCAGGATGCCGTCGAAGGCAGCATGGAAACGGCGGGCAACAGCGGCCGCTTCACGGAAGTGGTGCTGCGGCCGACTGTGACCATCAGTGCGAGCAGTGATCCGATCAAGGCCGAAACAGCCCACGACGACGCCCACCACGCCTGTTTCATCGCCAATTCCGTCAATTTTCCGGTGCGCTGTGAACCGCGCATCGTTGTCGAATCTATCTGACTTTTCATCAGGATCCCCAAGCCATGAGCAAAGATATCGTCCTCGCCTTCTCCGGCGGCCTCGACACCAGCTTCTGCGTGCCTTATCTGCAGGAGCAAGGTTGGGCCGTGCATACCGTGTTCGCCGATACCGGCGGTGTCGATGCCGAGGAGCGCGCTTTCATCGAACAGCGTGCCAGGGAACTGGGCGTGTCATCACACCAGACGATCGATGGCGGCCCGGCGATTTGGGATGGCTTCGTCAAGCCATTCGTGTGGGCAGGCGAGGGCTACCAGGGCCAGTATCCGTTGCTGGTCTCCGATCGTTACCTGATCGTTGATGCCGCGCTGAAGCGCGCTGCCGAACTGGGAACGCGCGCGATTGCGCACGGTTGCACCGGCATGGGCAATGACCAGGTGCGTTTCGATCTCGCAGTGAAGGCGCAGGGCGACTACCAGATCGTGGCGCCGATCCGCGAAATCCAGAAGGAACACACCCAGACCCGTGCCTATGAGCAGGCTTATCTGGAAGAGCGTGGCTTCACGGTGCGCGCCAAGCAGCAGGCCTACACCATCAATGAGAACCTGCTCGGCGTAACCATGTCCGGTGGCGAGATCGATCATTGGCAGACGCCGGGTGAAGGTGCCCGTGGCTGGTGCAAACCGCGTGCGGAATGGCCATCCGAAAAGCTCAGCGTCGCATTGGGCTTCGAGAACGGTGAAGCCGTATCGATCAACGGCGAAAAGATGCCGGGCGCCAGGTTGCTGGCCAGGCTCAACGAATTGTTCGCCGCATATGGCGTGGGTCGCGGCATGTACACCGGTGACACCACCATCGGCCTGAAGGGCCGCATCGTGTATGAAGCGCCCGGCCTCATCGCACTGCTGACCGCGCATCGTGCACTGGAAGAAGCCGTGCTGACCAAGCAGCAGAACCGCTTCAAGCCTGACGTGGCGCGCAAGTGGGTGGAGGTGGTCTACGAGGGTTTCTTCCATGATCCGATCAAGACCGATCTGGAAGCCTATCTCGCCTCCAGCCAGGCTTGCGTCAATGGCAAGGTGGTACTGGAAACCAGTGGTGCCCAGGTTGATGCGGTGGAGATCCATTCGCCGCATATCCTGCATGCCAAGGGTGCGACCTATGCGCAGTCGGCCGACTGGGGCGTGGAGGAGGCCGAGGGCTTCATCAAGCTGTTCGGCATGAGCAGCACGCTGTGGGCCGAGGTCAACCGCTAAGTCCATGGGAAAGAACACCGCCGAAAGTTTTCGCATAAGCACGGATCAGGCCGAACTCGATGTCGGCCTGATCCATGACTTTCTTGCCAAACAGGCGTATTGGAGCCGCGACATACCGCGCGAAATCGTGGAGCGGTCGCTGGCGGCTTCGCTTTGTTTCGGCGGTTACCTGGCTGGACAACAGGTGGCCTTTGCCCGTGTTGTCAGCGACCGAGCCACGTTTGCGTGGCTGGCTGACGTGTTTGTTCTGCCCGAGCATCGCGGCAACGGTTTCAGCAAGGCCATGATGCAGGCTGTCATGGCGCATCCGGAATTGCAGGGCTTGCGCCGTTTCATTCTTGGCACAAGCGACGCCCATGGCCTGTATGCGCCGTTTGGTTTCGCCGTGCCGGAAACACCCGGTGGTCTGATGGAAATCCGTGTGAACAATATTTATTCGAAGGCGCTTGCGTCATGAGTGATTTGCTTCAATCAACGCTGGAACATCTGCGTGCGCTGGTCGGTTTCGATACGCGTAATCCGCCGCGCGTGATCGACACCGGCGGGATCTTTGATTACCTGCGTGCGCAGTTGACCGGGTTTACCGTCAAGGTGACCGATCATGGCGCCGGCGCGGTGAGTCTGCATGCCTGGCGTGGCCAGCCGAAATACCTGTTCAACGTCCATCTGGACACGGTGCCGGACTCGCCGGACTGGAGCGCCGATCCACACACGTTGCGGGTGACCGGGGATCGTGCAATCGGACTCGGCGCCTGTGACATCAAGGGTGCGGCGGCGGCCTTGCTGGCGGTGGCTCATGCCAGCGCCGGTGATCTTGCCTTGCTGTTTTCGACTGACGAAGAAGCCAATGATCCACGCTGCATCGCCGCCTTTCTCGCTGAAGGCCATCCCTATGGGGCGGTGATCATCGCCGAGCCGACCAGGGCCGAGGCCGTGCTGGCGCATCGCGGCATCCAGTCGGTGCTGATGCGTTTTGCCGGCCATGCCGGGCATGCATCGGGCGAACAGAAGCCAAGTGACAGTGCCTTGCATCAGGCAGTGCGTTGGGGTGATGCCGCACTCGATTTCGTGGCGGAACAATCGCATGAACGCTTCGGCGGACTGACCGGCCTGCGCTTCAACATCGGTCGTATCGAAGGTGGCATCAAGGCCAACATGATTGCGCCCACCGCCGAAGTACGTTTCGGCTTTCGTTCGTTGCCGACGATGGCGCCGGATCGACTGCTGGAGCAGTTCCGTGGTCTGGTCGAGCCACAGCCGGCCGAGTTTGCCGAAATCTTCCGCGGCGATTCGCTGCCGGCAGGCGACACCGCGACCGCCGAGGCGCGTCGACTGGCCGCGCGTGATCTCGCGGATGAACTCGACATTCCGATCGGCAATGCGGTCGACTTCTGGACCGAGGCAGCCCTGTTCTCTGCCGGCGGTTACACCGCCTTTGTCTACGGCCCCGGCGACATCGCCCAGGCGCATACGGCCGACGAGTGGGTCGCACTCGATCAGCTTCAACACTACGCAGAAACCATTTACCGGATCGTCGATCGTGCAAGCTAATGACACCCGCAAGACCATCGTGCGCCTGCTTTCGAGCATGGGCAGTGCGAAGGAAATCCAGCAGTACCTGAAGCGTTTCTCGCAGATCGACGCCAAGCGCTTTGCCGTGGTGAAGGTCGGCGGCGCCGTGCTGCGTGACGAACTCAACGACCTGACTTCATCGCTGACCTTTCTGCAGCAGGTGGGACTCACGCCGATCGTGTTGCACGGCGCCGGCCCGCAGCTGGACGAAGAGCTCGCTGCTGCCGGCATCGAGAAGCAGACCATCGACGGCTTGCGCGTCACCTCGCCGAAGGCGCTGGGAGTCGTGCGGCGGGTATTCCAGCAGCAGAACCTGCGTCTGGTCGAGGCGCTGCAGGCGATGGGCACCCGCGCCACTTCGGTGTCCAGCGGCGTATTCACTTCCGGCTACCTCGATCGCGACACCTACGGCATGGTTGGCAAGGTCAGCAGCATCGATCTGGCACCGATCGAAGCCAGCTTGCATGCGGGCTCGATTCCGGTGATCGCCAGTCTGGGTGAAACGGAAGAGGGGCAGATCCTCAACATCAACGCCGACTTCGCCGCCAACGAACTGGTGCGCGTGCTGCAGCCGTACAAGATCATCTTCCTGACCGGCACCGGCGGGCTACTGGATGACCAGGGCAAGCTGATCGATTCGATCAATCTGTCGACCGAGTTTGATCACTTGATGGCGCAGCCGTGGATCAACGGTGGCATGCGCCTGAAAATCGAGCAGATCGCCGATTTGCTGGCTGATCTGCCGTTGACCTCATCGGTGTCGATTACCAAGCCGGCGGAGCTGGCCAAGGAACTGTTCACCCACAAGGGCTCGGGCACCCTGGTGCGCCGCGGCGAAAAGGTGCTGCGTTTCGAATCGTGGGATGGCATTGATCGGGAGTGCATGCGCACGCTGATCGAATCGAGTTTTGGTCGCAAGGTCGTGGCCGATTATTTTGAGCGCACCACGCCGCACCGGATCTACGTCAGCGAGAACTATCGCGCGGCGATGATTTTGACGATGGAGCAGGGCATTGCCTATCTGGACAAGTTCGCCGTGCTCGACGACGCCCAGGGCGAGGGCCTGGGTCGCGCAGTCTGGCAGGTAATGCGCGAGGAGAATCCACGCATGTTCTGGCGCTCGCGCCACGGCAACCAGGTCAATATTTTCTATTACGCCGAATCGGACGGCTGCTACAAGCAGGAGCGCTGGAAGGTGTTCTGGTATGGCCTGCAAGACTTCGCCACCATCGAGCAGTGCGTGGCCCATTGCGCCACCCGCGTGCCGACCCTGATCGACTGAAAGGCATCAACATGGACAAGAAGCGTATTGGCATTGTCGGCGCGCGTGGTCATACCGGCGCCGAACTGATTCGGCTGGTGGCGGCGCACCCGGCGCTGGAGCTGGCGTTTGTCTCGTCGCGCGAACTGGATGGTCAGCGTGTCGATGCGAACGTGGACGATTACCAGGGGGAGCTTTGCTATAGCTCGCCGGCGCATGAGGAGCTGCCGCAACTCGGTGCCGATATCGTGGTGCTGGCCTTGCCCAACGGCAAGGCGCCTGTCTGCGTCGAGGCCTTTGACAAGGCGGGAGTCGATCCGCTCATCGTCGATCTGTCCGCCGATTACCGGTTCGATGCGAACTGGTATTACGGCCTGCCTGAGTTGACTCGCGACAAGTGGCGCGGCCAGCACCGGATCAGCAATCCCGGTTGCTACGCCACCGCCATGCAGCTGTCGATTGCACCGCTGAAGGATTTGCTGGCTGCGCCGCCGGTCTGCTTTGGCGTCTCCGGATATTCCGGCGCGGGCACCACGCCGTCGGACAAGAACGATCCGGACAAGCTGCGCGACAACCTGATGCCGTATGCGCTGACCGGACACATGCACGAAAAGGAAGTTTCCTTCCGACTCGGCTTGCCGGTGGAGTTCATCCCGCACGTGGCGCCGCATTTTCGCGGGCTTACCGTCACCAGCAATCTGTATCTGGCCCGCGCCATGAAGCGTGAGGAAATCCTGGCACGTTTCCACGCTGCCTATGCGGGCGAGAAGCTGGTATCGATCGGCGATGAAGCACCGTGGGTCAGCCAGATCGCGCATCGCCACCACACCGAAATTGGTGGCTTCGGCGTATCGGCCGATGGCAAACGGGTAGTCGTCGTGGCAACGTTGGACAACCTGCTCAAGGGTGCTGCGACCCAGGCGATGCAGAACATCAACCGGGCGATTGGCGTGGAAGAGTTCACCGCCATCCCGCTGTCGTAGGAGCGCACCCTGTGCGCGATTGCTCTTCCATAAACCACAGCTTTTCGCGCACAGGATGCGCTCCTAAGGGCTCCAAATAGGACTTGCTCTCATGACTCAACCCCTCTGGCAAAAATCCGGCATTCAGATTGATGCCAAGATCATGCAGTTTCTCGCTGGCGATGATGTCGTGCTTGATCGCGAGTTCTTCCTGTACGACATCACCGCGAGCAAGGCGCATGTCGAGGGATTGGCGAATATCGGCGTGGTGAGTGCCGAGGAGTCGACGGCGCTGAAGCGCGAATTGGACATGCTGGCCGACGATTTCAAAGCTGGCAGCTTCGTGCTGGATGATCGTTACGAGGATTGCCATTCGGCGATCGAGGCGCGCCTGACTGAACGTCTTGGCGATGCGGGTCGCCGCGTGCACACCGGGCGCAGTCGCAACGATCAGATTCTGGTGGCGACGCGTTTGTGGCTGAAGGATCAGCTGGCCACGCTTGAAACCCATTGCCGGGCAATTGCCGAAGTGTGCCTGGAGCGCGCTGCGCAGCCGGCCGTGCCGATGCCGGGTTATACCCATCTGCAGCGTGCCGTAGTCTCGTCGACCGGCATGTGGTTTGCCGGGTTTGCGGAAGGCTTTATCGACAATGCGTTGCGGGCACGGCAGACCTCGACGTTGATCGACGCCAATCCACTCGGTACGGCGGCCGGCTACGGTGTCAATCTGCCGCTGGATCGTGAGCACACCACGCGGGCGCTCGGCTTCGCGCGCATGCAGGTGTCACCGATCTACGCACAGTTGTCGCGCGGCAAGTTCGAGATGGCGGTGCTGGAGGCGATTGCCGGTGCGCTGCTGGATCTGCGTCGTCTGGCGTGGGACTTGTCACTGTTCACTACCGCCGAATTCAACTTCGTGCAGTTGCCGTCCGAATACACCACCGGCAGCTCGATCATGCCGAACAAACGCAATCCCGACGTGATCGAGTTGCTGCGCGCCAGCTATGCCAGCGTTGCGGCGGCACGCACCGAGATCGAGCAGCTGTTGTCGTTGCCGTCGGGCTATCAGCGAGATCTGCAGTCATCCAAGGGTTCGCTCTATCACGGCGTCCGGCATGGTCTGTCCGCGCTGGAACTGGTGCCGGCCTTGCTGGCGCAGATGCAGTGGAACGAGGCCGCCATGCGTGCGGCGATCGAGCCGGCAATGTATGCCACCGACGTGGCGATCGAGCAGGCGGCGGCGGGCGTGCCGTTCCGCGATGCGTATCGTGCGGCGGCAGATACAGCGGCTTCAGCCGGTGAAGGCCGCTCGCCCGAGGGCAGCCTGGAAGCACGCGTTTCGCCCGGCGCCGGCCATGCGTTGCAGCTGGATGTACTCCGTCGGCGCCTCGATCAAATGGACGTCTGAAACCCTTCGACATATTCGCGGCCGGACATGCATCGTGTCCGGTGCGCCGGAGTTGTGCATGCGTCTGACACCTACACCGTTGCCACCATGGCGCCGCGCGGTCCTCAAGGTTGGCAGCAATCTGCTGGCTGCCGATGGTGGCGGGCTGACGCCGCAATATGCCCATGCGCTGGCAAGTTTCATTGCCAGCAGCCATGTGGCGGGTCGTCAAGTGGTGCTGGTGTCTTCCGGTGCTGTAGCCGCTGGGCGGGCGATGCTGCGTCAGCGTCAGATCACTGGTCATGATCTGGCCGCGCGTCAGGCACTGGCAGCGTTGGGGCAGGCGCCGATGATTGCCCTGTGGCAGTCGCTGTCCGATCGGCAGGTGGCGCAGGTATTGCTGACTCATGACGATTTGCGCAACCGCCGCCGTTATCTCAACGCACGGGCGACCTTGCGCGAGTTGCTGGCGCTTGATGTGCTGCCGGTGGTCAATGAAAACGACACCGTGGCGGTGGATGAACTCAAGCTGGGTGACAACGACAATCTGGCGGCGACGGTGGCGGCGCTGGTTGACGCCGACCTGTTGTTGATTGCTTCCGATATCGACGCGCTCTACAACGCCGATCCGCGTCGCGATCCGGCGGCAACCCCGATCGCTCGGGTCAAGGCGATTACTGCCGAGGTGTTGGCGATGGCGGGTGGAAGTGGAAGTTCGGTTGGTACCGGCGGTATGCGGACCAAGCTGGAGGCGGCAGCAAAGGCGTCATCTGCGGGCATCCCGACCGTGCTGTTCAATGGCCGTGACGCGGTTACCGTGCAGGCACTGCAGCAAGGCGAGTTGTTCGGCACGCTGATTGATGCGGCAGGCACTCGGCTTCAGGCACGCAAGCATTGGCTGCGTCATGCACCTGCAGCAACAGGCGGCATTTTTGTCGACGGCGGCGCGGCGCGGGCTTTGGCCAAAGGTACGGCATCACTCTTGCCCGGCGGCATGACAGGCACCGATGGCGAATTTCATCGCGGTGATCTGATCGAGATACGTGATTCCTCAAGACGAATCGTGGCGCGCGGGATCAGCCAGTATTCGGTTGCCGAAGTGCGCCGACTGGCGGGAAAGCATAGCCGGGAAATCGAAACGGTCTTGGGCTACAGCTACGGTAGCGAAGTGGTGCATCGTGATGATCTGGCGACGCTGGATGATTATGTGTCGGATGACGAAACGGCAGTTTAGACGGCTATTTGTTGTTTGTTTACGGGACTCACTGAGCGGTGCAATTATGGGCATGGGGTTGAACTTTCAAGTCACTGCCCCAAGATATATGAAGTTAAGCCATTCCCTAGCCACATGTCAGAGGACGATGACCCAACTCAGAAGGTTTCGACAACAAACCGTGCCGCCGTGGCGACGCGCCGTATTGAAAGTGGGCAGCAGCCTGCTTGCCGCCGACGGTGGCGGCCTCAGTACCCGTTATGCCCTGGGCCTGGCCCAATTCATTTCCGCCTGCCATGCGTCCGGTCGAGAGATCGTGCTGGTCTCGTCAGGCGCCGTCGCCGCAGGTCGCATGATGCTGCGCGATCATTCTCCAGAAGACACCAGCAACGCCGCGCGGCAGGCAATGGCGGCACTCGGCCAGACCCAGACCGTCGCGCTGTGGCAACGCCTGTTCGATCACCCGCTGGCGCAAGTGCTGCTGACCCACGATGACATGCGCAACCGGCGCCGTTATCTCAACGCGCGCGCCACGCTCACCGAGTTGCTCAAGCACAATGTGATGCCGGTGGTGAACGAGAACGACACCGTCGCCGTGGATGAGCTGACCTTGGGCGACAACGACAATCTCGCCGCGATCATCGCCGCCCTGGTCGATGCCGACATGCTGCTGATCGCCACCGATATCGACGGTTTGTACACCGCCGATCCGCGCACGGATCCGAACGCCGAGCCGGTCAATGAGGTACATGAACTGACCCCCGAGATCATGACCATGGCCGGCGCCGCTGGTTCGTCAGTCGGTACCGGCGGGATGCGCACCAAGCTGGAAGCGGCGGAAAAGGCTGCGACGGCCGGCATCCAGACCATACTGTTCAATGGTCGCGACAGCGAAGTGGTGAGCCTGCTCTCGCGCGACCTGCTGCATGGCACGTTGTTGCGCACCAATGCCACCCGCCTGCATGCGCGCAAATACTGGCTGCGCCACGTGCCTGCCGTACCCGGGCATATCCGGGTGGATGCCGGTGCCGTGCGCGCCATCAACGAAGAGGGTGCTTCGTTGCTGCCGAAAGGCATCATCCATGCCGAGGGCATGTTCCAGCGCGGCGACATGGTCGAGATCGTTGCCGATGGCGAAGAGGGCCAGCTGCACGTCATTGCCCGCGGCATCACCCAGTACAGCGCCGATGAGATCAACCAGATCGTGCGCACCCATACCAGCGACATCAAGAGCCGCCTCGGCTACAGCTACGGCGAAAACGTCGTTCATCGCGACGATCTCGCGACGCTGCCCGAGGCCGAGCTGATACAGGAGAGCATGCATGAGTGATATCCGTACCCAGGCGCTGGCTTGCCGCGCTGCCGCCCCCGCCATTGCCGAACTTGACCCCAAGGCACGGCATGCGTTGCTGCTGGACATGGCCAAGGCCATCGATAGTCATGGCGACAAGATTCTTGCCGCCAACGCGAAAGACATGGAACAGGCGGCCGCCAAGGGAGTGCAGGGCGCGATGCTTGATCGCCTGCGGCTGGACGCTGAACGCGTCGCCGCTATCGCCAACGCCGTGCGCGAAGTCGCCGGCTTGCCTGATCCCGTGGGTCAGGTTACACGCAGCGAGACGCTGCCCAGTGGTCTGGCGATTGAGCGTGTACGCATTCCGCTGGGCGTGGTCACGATGATCTATGAGGCACGCCCCAACGTGACCGCCGATGCTGCGGCGCTGTGCCTCAAGGCTGGCAATGCAGTGATCCTGCGTGGCGGTTCCGAAGCGCTGCATTCCAATACGGCGATCGCCGCCGCGTTGGGTGAGGCACTGGAAGCCAATGGCGTACCCGCTGCCGCGGTTACCGTGGTCAAGGATCTGCGCCGCGAGGCGATGGTCGAGCTGCTGCAGCTCACCGACATCATCGATCTGGCGATTCCGCGCGGTGGCGAAGGCCTGATCCGCTTTGTCGCCGAGCATGCCCGCGTGCCGGTGATCAAGCACTACAAGGGCGTATGCCATCTGTATGTCGACAAGGCTGCCGACCTCGATCTCGCGTTGAACCTGCTGATCGACGGCAAGACCTCGCGTCCCGGCGTGTGCAATGCGTTGGAGACCTTGCTGGTGCATCAGGACGTGGCGGATGAGTTCCTGCCACGCGCTGCAGCCGCATTGCGCGAGCGCAATGTCGAGTTACGTGGTGACGAGCGCAGCATCGCGCTGGTGCCGGACATGACTGCCGCCACCGAAGACGACTACGCCGCCGAGTTCCTCGATCTGATCCTCACCGTTGGCGTGGTCGATGACATCGACGCCGCCATCGCGCATATCCGTCGCTACGGTTCGGATCACACCGAAGTGATCGCCACCAAGGACGAAAAGGCCGCGCAGCGCTTCGTGCATGCGATCCGTTCGGCGGTGGTGATGGTCAATGCATCATCACGCTTCAGCGATGGCGGTGAACTCGGCCTTGGCGCCGAGATCGGTATTTCGACCACCCGTTTGCACGCGTACGGCCCAATGGGCGCCGAGTCGCTCACCGTCGAGCGTTTCGTGGTGCGCGGCGAGGGCCAGGTGCGACATCCGCAGAGTCGGGTTTCAATCGGGTCATGATCTGAACGAAGCTTGCTCAAGCCTCGTTCGCACCTGGATCAAGCCCTGCCTTCCGCGTCATCCTAACCTGTAGGAGCGCACCCTGTGCGCGATGCTTTCCATGACGTGATGAAGAGCATCGCGCACAGGGTGCGCTCCTACAAAATGCTCGCGTGCAAAACCGAGTCGTCCAGTCAGCCTTCCAGGTGACCGTGCTTGCCAATATCGCCCGGGTCATCGCTGAGCAGGCCGCGGGCGATGTCGATGACCCGTTCAACGACATTGTCCGCGCCCTCCCAGTAACTTGCGTCGCGCACGCGAACACGCAGCACGGACAGGGCCGGATCATTCTTGCCTTCGGGGAAAAACACCTTTTGCATCGGTGACCACAGTTCGTCGATCAGCTCGGCGTCACGGTCGATGCGTGCGCGCCCACGTATCGACACGTAGCGCTGCTCCGACGGCTTGGCGTAAGCCAGATTCACTTCGAGGTTCTGAGTCATCTCCTCGACCTTGCGGCTCTCGTTGGACGTGAAGAACACCAGGTTGCCCTCGGCATCCAGCTTCAGCGTCTGCAACGGGCGACTGACCAGCGAGCCGTCTTCAGCATGGGTAGTCAGCATCGCCACCTCGATGCCGTCGATCAGCTCGCCCAGTTTGTGCAGGTCCGAATCCTGCGGTGCCTGGTTCTTCATCACGATCTCCCGGTTTGCGGAGATCCAACCATGTCGCTGCCGTGGTCAAAAGCGAATGAAGCCGATGTCGTTGCTGGGTCGAATCACGGCTTGCATTCAGTCAGCTGGTCTCGCCAAGTTGCTGCCTACTGTTCGTATCGACCCCAAGCCTTCGGCGAAACGGTTGTGTCGCAGGACATATCGTTCCCGACATATTTCAGGACGGCCAAAAGCGCCGTCATCGGCGCTTTTTTCGCGGTTGGAAGAGTCAAAAGTGCCGTCGGTGCCGCTTCAAGTGCCATCGTTGTCGCTTTGACCGGCGTGGTCGTCACTAGAACCACCATCGCCGCCGCTTTTTCATGCACGGGAAGTGTCAGAAAGTGCCGTCACTGCCGCTGAAAGCGCGGCTGTCGTCGCTTTGAGCGGCAACGTCAGCGCGCAAAGTGCGGTGGCTGACGCTTTTTTCGCCAGTCGAAGAGTCAAAAAGTGCCGTCGTCGTCACTTATGAATGGCGACGTTGCTGGTTGAAGCGGCACCGCCGGCGCCTTGATCCCGGCTTGATCAATTCCGGCTGGCGATCGCGGCGATGTTGGCGTCGGTGTTGTCGGGCGAAGCCGGGTGATCCGTGCACCACCGGCTTCTCGCTGCATGCGCGACGCGTGTCACACCCAGGTGACGGACGGCGGCAATGTCATGTTCCGGCAACACCGGCTGCCCACGATGCGTTGGCTATCCACCCAACCCGGAGATGTCGTGATGAAGTCGAAGCTCTGTTTGATGGTGCTGGGTACTTCGAAACGTTCGGCGATCAACGGATAGGGTTCAAACGCCGGCTATCGCCGGCGCACTGATCATTCCACGCGTCCTGATGAAGAGACGCGTACTGCTGGGCAATTGTTGTAGCCTTCTTCGCATTCGTGTTCCGGCAGTGATTCGGGTTTGAGACCAAGCCAGCATGGTCGGTCGAAATCCAGCGCTCGCCACAGGATGGCGGAGTGATCAGGAAACACCAGCCAGCGACCACGTTCGGTCATCAGCAGCGCAATGTCTTTAGCCTCCCGTCGGACCCGATCGATCAATTCGGGATGCCCTGCTTGCTGCATGTCGCGGGCAAACCTTTCGACACCAACGGGACTGAGCGAACGTCCGTCGACAATGCGGATGCCGATCTCCCATTCGGGATGTTGGTGGATAAACTTTGCCATCCAGGGCACGCCGAGCACCGTCTGTGCATAGCTGTCGACCGTGATCGGGGAAGGTGGTGACGCATCGCGGCCGGCATGCAAGGCGACAAAGTACAGCTTGAAGTTCGGTGGGTCCTGAGGGCGGGACAGGGTCGAGAAGAAATTGGATGAATTCTCAATCTCGTACTGTTCTGATGATTCGAAGTCGTCGTTGTAAGCCGTTTGTACTTTGGCCTCTTCGAGCCGGTAGCTCGCGCCGGGTTCGGCGATCAGCCCATGCGTTTGGCTTTCTGCACCAAGGATGTCCCACTGGGTCTGGGTCTCGTCCATGACGACCTCAGCGAGTCTGGGTTCCAGCGTCTCGCCCTGTAGCAGATATGCATTGAGGAATTTGGCGGGGAGGAGTGCGCCAATCGAACGGCCGATATCGGCATTCCATGTCTCGTTCGCATGTTCCCCGGATTTGATTTGCCAAGGAACCATCAGAGGTGCCTGGGAGAAAGCGTCCACGGAGGTGGTTCGGCCATCAAGTGCAACGATGTCGACCCGGATCGAAGGATAGTCGTCGGTGTGGGTGTACGGCTTGCTCACGAGGGAGAGCAATTGCTGTACATCGTTGACGTCGCGGAAAGTCCTCAAGAACAGGGCGCGTTGTTCGGGCAAGGCATTCGGCTCATGCACCGTCGCGAGTGCGCTCTCCGCATGGGTGCCCAACCAGCTTTCTGTAAGTCCCATGTTTTCGCGTTGGGGCTCAGGCAACACGGGAGCATTGACCGCGATCATCAAGTTCTGCACCAGGCGCATATCAATAGCCTTGCCGTTGGCGCTGTAACGGCCGTCAGCGAAGGTGATCACATACTGCTCTGGGGGCACGGGCTTGAAGCTCAATCCACCCCACTTGCTGATGATGGTGATGCTGCGGACGTTTTCGGCCGCAAATGCGAGCGAAGGTAATGCCAGCAATGCGGTGGTTGCAACAAGAGCGAATACGCGATTTATCCCATATCTCATTGTTATGGACCACTGGCGGCGAGGGGAGGCGGTCCGATTTATGGATCGTTCGGCTGAGTCCGCGCCAGTATCACCCGCAATCGCGACCAGCGGGCTTCTCCCATCGCAGCAGTCCTCAGTTCACTCGGCGGAGGCCCATTTTCGAACGGCTTCCGCAAACGCCAGGCAATCCGCAAACCGGTTGTACAGCGGGGCAGGGGAGATGCGGATGACGTCGGGTTCGCGCCAGTCGCCGATCACGCCGTGTTCCATCAGGTAGTCGAACAGCGAGCGACCCTGGTCGCGGCCACCGCGCACGCGGAGGGAAAGTTGCGCGCCGCGACGTTCGGTATCGGCGGGCGTGATCACTTCCAGCACATCATCGAGTTGCGTGTTGACCAGCCACTCGAGATAGCCGGTGAGCTTGAGCGACTTTTCGCGCAGCTCGGCCATGCCGGCGCGACGGAACTGCTGCAGTGATACGCGCAGCGGTGCCAGCGCCAGAATTGGGGGATTGGACAACTGCCAGCCGTCGGCGCCCGGGGTCGGCACGAATTCCGGGCCCATCTGGAAGCGGGTGCTCTTGTCGTGGCCCCACCAGCCGGCAAAGCGCGGCAGCACCGCCTTGGCGTGGCGTTCGTGCACGAAGGCGCCGCCGACTGCACCGGGGCCGCTGTTGAGGTATTTGTAGCTGCACCAGATCGCGAAATCGGCACCGCTGTCGTGCAGTCGCAAGGGCAGGTTGCCGACGGCATGGGCGAGGTCGAAGCCGACGGTGCAGCCGTGCTGGTGGCCGAGTTCCGTGATGGCTTTCAAGTCGAACGCCTGGCCGGTGCGGTATTGCACGCCCGGCAACATCACCAGCGCGATGCGTGAGCCGTGTTCGGCCAGCACGCGCTCGATCGCGGCGGGCGAGATCAGGCCGTTTTCGCCATCGGCTTGCAGCTCGATCAGGTCGGTGGCCGGATCGAAGCCGTGAAAGCGGATCTGCGATTCCACTGCGTAGCGATCGGTGGGAAAGGCGCCGCCTTCGATCAGGATCGCCGGGCGCTCGGCGGTGGGGCGGTAGAAGCTCACCATCATCAGGTGCAGATTCACGCCGAGGGTATTCATGGCCACCACTTCGGAGGCGCGTGCGCCGACCACCGCGGCCAGATCGTCGCGCACGAACTCGTGGTAATCCATCCATGGCAGGCGGCCCTTGAAGTGGCCTTCCACGCCCAGTTCGCCCCAGTAATCGAGCTCGGCATTGACGGCCTCGCGCACGGCGCGCGGCTGCAAGCCCAGCGAGTTGCCGCAAAAATAGGTGCTATCGCGGCCTTCGTGTGGCGGGATCAGGAACTCATCGCGAAAACCGCGCAACGGATCGGCGGCGTCCTGTGTCTGGGCAAATTCAAGGGTGGCCTGGTAATCAAGCATGCTGTCACCTGAAACGATTTTTGTAGGAGCGGCTTCAGCCGCGACATCTCACCGGCCTCGACCATCTACCAGTTGAAATGGGCTGCGAGAAATCTTGCAGCTCAACGGGAATGGACTATTTCAGCTCGGCCGCAATCGCTTCGCAGCCTTTGTCGAAATCGGTCTGCCATGCCTGACCGGCAAGCGTCTGCGCAGGGCGCAGGCAGCGCAATTGGATCGCATGTCCGTTCTTGAACCAGTAGTACTCGTTGTATTCGAACGAGCTGCCGTTTTCCTGCGCCACATACGCGAGGGCGTTGAGTGCCGGCGCTACCTTGGCGGCCTGATAGCCGGGCCGGTTCATCGACTTGGCTTCGGCGGCCGCGCGGAAATCGTTGAAGCCGCTGATGTCGGCGACCTGTTTCACGGTCACGCTGATACGCGCCAGGCTGTTCTTGCCGGTCGGTGAGGGGTCGGGCACCTGAAACACGCGAACTTCCGGATCCCCCTGGACGTCCATGATCGGCATCCAGGTGTTGGGCGTGCTGAAGTGGATGCTGCCGTCGGCCATGCTGACGTCGCCGGCGTGGACCTTGCCTGCCAGAAGCAGGGTGGCGATCGCGGCCAGGGCCAGCGAAATGGAGGGACGTGCTGAAATCATGCGAAATCCTGAGGTATCTGATCGGGTGCGAAGCGGTGCAGCGGCAGGCCCAGCCATTCCAGCGCCGTGCCATGAAACAAACGGGCGCGTTCGACATCGTCCAGGCCCAAAGCCTCGATGCCGCTGCCGGGTTCCTGCTCGCCCAGCGGGAAAGGATAATCGGTGCCCAGCATCACTTGGCTGGCACCGGTCACATCCAGCAGATATCGCAGCGCCTGATCGTCGTGCACGCAGGAGTCGAAATAGAAGCGTTTGAGGTATTCGCGCGGGTTGCGCGGGTTGTCGGTGGCAACCAGATCCGGGCGCATCTTGAAGCCATGCTCGATGCGGCCAATGGTGGATGGAAAGCTGCCACCGCCATGCGCCAGCATCACGCGCAGCTTCGGCAGCCGCTCCAGCACGCCGCCAAAGGCCAGGCAGCAAGCGGCACGCGCTTGTTCGGCCGGCATGCCGACCAGCCACGGCATCCAGTATTTCGGCATGCTGGCCATGCCCATCATGTCCCACGGATGCACCAGGATCGCCGCGCCAAGATCGGCGGCGGCTTCGAAGAATGGAAACAGTTCCGGCGCGTCGAGATTCCAGTCACCGCAGTGCGAGCCGACTTGCACGCCCTGCAGGCCCAGTTCGTCGATGCAGCGCTCCAGCTCGCGAATCGCCAGCTCCGGCGCCTGCAGCGGCACCGTGCCGATACCGGCGTAATGACGCGGGTAGTCACGGCACAGCTCGGCCATGTGGTTGTTCAGATGACGATGCAGCTCCAGCGCCTGATGCCCCGGCGCCCAGTATGAGAACAGCACCGGCACGGTCGAGATCACCTGCACATTGACGCCGAAACGGGCGTAATCATCGATTCGCGTCTGCGGGTCAAAGGCCGAATCCCACACTTCGCGGAAGAAGCGGCTGTCCTTGTAGATGCGGTGACGCCCATCGGTGTGGGTCATTACCGGAAAACGGTCGTCGCCGTACTTGGCGGCCAGGTTTGGCCAGTCGCGGGGCAGGATATGGGCGTGGGTATCGATCTTGAGCATAGTTGGTTGCGGATTTGAATGCGGATTTCGGTGTACATTGCCGGATCGTCCAGCTGCCTCTGGCGACCTCTTGCGAGCTCTTGCGATATCGCGTGACACGGCTGGCGAATCCATACGATACCCGACAACGGGATCGAAGACGCTGCGAGGCAGAGCAAACCGAGCCGAGTCGGCTACTGACGCCCTGACTCGGCATCGATAAGAATCTCAGGTGCGTCCGAACCTGTACTGGATGGTTGCCGCAAGCCCGGGTCGCCGGGTGACTTGGTGTGTCCATCGCTGCAACTTGCGCGGTCTGATAGACCAGTTAGATTCACGGCGACTGAACACCTCCGTGGATAGCTTTCAGGTTCTTGCCTGTTTGACGCTTCCAGCTGTTTGCATGAGTACGTGTTTCACACCGCCCAGCTATCCGTGCACCGACTTGTCGGCCATGCCTGCATGGGCATGTTTTGTCAGGCACCTCAATCGTATCCCGGAAGGACGATGCAGATGAGTCACGCTCGAAATTGCCGTCAGCCAACCCGGACACGTGGCTTTGAGGGCGTAACTGGCAAAGTCTCCGAGCCGGAGAGTTCATGCAGCAATGGTCGTCCGTTGCGCCACGTGAACCGCCACCGTCCCGTTCCAGACATTACTGCGGGCAACGTTCATCGCTGCCCGCCCGCCGTCAGGTGCGGGTGATCGTGATCGATTGAGTGAGTACTGGCCAGAAATGAGGAGCGTGATTGTTTGCGGATGGCAATCGTAAGAATTGCAAGGCGAGGTACGTTGGAAAGACGGAGTGGAAATCGAATCATTCACAAACGTGCTGCAAGGAGAGTCCCATGGCAGAGAAAAAAAAGGCAAGCAAGAAAGCAGTGAAATCGGCGGGATCCAAGCCAAACATCCTGGTGATTTTTGGGGATGATATTGGCATGTGGAACGTCGGTGCCTATACCCACGGCATGATGGGTCGAACGCCGAGTATCGATAGCATCGCCAAGGACGGCATGCTTTTCACTGATCATTACGCCCAGCCCAGCTGTACCGCTGGACGTGCTGCATTCATCATGGGCCAGCTTCCCGTGCGTACGGGCATGACGACGATCGGCATCCCCGGTTCGACGAGAGGCATCCAGAAGGAGGACCCCACGCTGGCCGAAGTGCTAAAGGCGCAGGGTTACGCTACTGGACAGTTCGGCAAGAACCACCTCGGCGACCGCAACGAGTTTCTGCCAACGGTGCACGGTTTCGACGAGTGGTTTGGTAATCTCTACCACCTCAACGCAGAGGAAGAACCCGAAGAGCTGGATTACCCCGGGCAGAAGAATCCCGAGTACGCCAAGAAGTTCGGACCACGCGGGGTCTTGCACACTTGGGCGAGCGACAAGGACGACAAGTCCACCGACCCCAAGTTCGGTCGCGTCGGCAAGCAGAAGATCGAAAACACCGGGGCGCTGACGCGCAAACGCATGGAAACCTTCGACAGCGAAGTGCTTGGACACACACTGGACTGGCTCGACCGCACGGCCGAGGGAGACAAGCCGTTCTTCTGCTGGTTCAACACCACGGCCATCCATATCTGGTCGCATCCGCCGAAAAAATACATACAAAAGGCAGTGGATGAGGGACGTGCCGAATCCGACAGCGTACGCGCCAAGATGATTGAGCATGACGAGCAGGTTGGCACCTTGCTCAAGAAGCTGAAAGATCTCGGTGTTGACGACAACACCATCGTCATCTACACCACCGACAACGGCAATGAACTTCTGTTCTGGCCTGACGGCGGCTACGCGCCATTCCGTGGGGAGAAAGGCACCACATGGGAAGGCGGCCTGCGGGTACCGTGCCTGATCAAATGGCCGGGCGTAATCGAGGCGGGAAGCAGCAGCAATGGCATTCAGAGTCACGAAGATCTGTTCGCCACTTTGGCTGCAGCCGGTGGGGCAGTGGATCTGGCCGAAAAGCTGAAAAAAGGCCACACCATGAATGGTGTCAAGTACAAGGTGCATCTGGATGGCTACGACCAGACGGCGATGTGGCGCGGCACAGGTAAATCTGCCCGTCGCGAAATCTACTACTACGACGAGACGGACCTCATGGCGGTGCGCGTCGACGCGTGGAAGATGCATATCGGCATCAAACCAAAGGGACTCTGGTTCGATCAGAAGTACTACCCGGCGATTCCATACATCATGAATTTGCTGATGGACCCGCTGGAGAAGATGGATCCGGAATCCGAGGAATGGGGTTACGTCGGCCGCAAATTCTTTGCGCAGAAAATGTGGGCACCCACGGCGGCAGGTCCGTTCATTGCCGCGCACCTCAAGAGCATGATGGAGTTTCCACCTTCACAGGGTGCCGATTCCTTGAGCATGCAGAAGAACCTTGAGGCGGCTCACGAGAAAATGATGAATCCCCAGGGCAGCAATAACTGATGCGGCTGGCCGGCCTTTGGAGGTGCTCCAAGGGTCGGCCAATCTTTTCATGGACGCCTGCCGCCGAGATCGTGGCACGCACCCTGCGGAAATCCTCCATCGGCCCGGGTACCCATTACATGTCGAGGCCTGTCACCGAACAGGCTTGTGTCGTCGAATACTGCCGGGAAAGTATTTGAGTGCGGCGTCTGCTGTGGAGCGAGCCTCGGCAAGAGCAGGTTGGAGGTGTCGTCATCCTGCTTGCTGATGTGGATGACGGTATGACGTCCGCTCGTTACCCGGTTTGACTGATTGGTTGCTGTGTCGATCTGACGAGGAAGGGTATGGAAGAAATCCTGAAATACACGACCGAGTACGTGGCGGTGGCGCTGGAGCTGCTGTCGGTAATCACGATCGCGGTGGGCGCCATCGATTCATGCTTCCGCATGTTGCCGGCGTTGCGCTTTCGACGAGGAAGTCAGGGTGCCCGTCGGGCTGCGTGGCTGAGCCTGGCACGTTGGCTGGTGCTTGGACTCGAATTCATGCTGGCAGCCGACATCGTGCGCACGGTGATATCGCCGAGCTGGAGCGAGATCGGTCAGCTGGCCGCGATTGCCGCCATTCGCACCTTCCTCAATTTCTTCCTCGAACATGACCTGGAGTCGGCCGGGAACGAACAGACGCTTGCCCCGCAAAGCAGGGAGTTGTCATGAATGCGCCCCATACCACCTTGCCTGCCTTGCCCGATGATCTTGCGGCTGAACTGGAAGGGCGGTCTGATCTCACCTCGACCTCGACGACACTGTCGATCTATCGCACGCGACTGGCGGTGTATCGCACGCATGTCGCCAATCTGCGCAGCCATCTGGCCAATGAGCGTACGCATCTGGCCTACCTGCGCACCTGTGTTTCGCTGATCGGCTTCGGTATCACCATCAATCGCTTCGGCATCTTCCTGTTGCAGCAAGGCCAGGCGCTCAAGTCGCGTCCGCTCCTGCAAGATGCCAGCAATGCCGGCCTGGGCATGGTGATTCTTGGACTGCTGCTGCTGTTGTGGTCGATTTACCGCTACTGGCAGGTCAGCAGGGATATCGAGAGTGGCCAGTTCGTGTCCCGCTATCGTGGCACCCTTGGTGCCAGCATTGGCCTGTTAGTGCTTGGCGGAGTGACCGCGCTGTGGTTGTTCCTGTTCTGACTTTGACGCGACAAGGAAAAGACCGATGTCGATCGATACGTTCGTACTTTCAATGCAGTCAGCGGTGGATATGGTCAGCGGGACACCGAGCAGTTACCGTCTAAGCCTGGCCAATATATTCCTGCTCTTTTTCGTCATGCTGGGGCCGATCAAGATATTTGGTCCGTTCTTTGCGTCTGCTGCGGGTCTGTCACCGGCGGAGCACAGGCTGGTTGCCTGGAAGGTTTTCGGTTACTCGGTGATTGCAGTGCTGGTCGCTGGAATCGTTGGCAGCAGCATGATGATGAAGTGGCATATCGAGCCGGCCATCATGCTTCTTGCTGGTGGTCTGGTGTTCCTGCTTGCCGCGTTGCAGATGGTGCTGGCGCAGTACCGAGCTCCCAAGGCGGCTGCACCAGTACCAGCACCAGAGTCAGCGCCAACACCCAAGCTCATTCACCACCTGATTTGTCCGGTAACGGTTCCGCCCTATGGTGTGGCTGCCGTGATCGTCCTGATGGCGCTCAGTCAGAGTGGAGTGCGATCGGTGATCGTGCTTGGACTGGCGCTCGTCGTGCTGGTGATCGACCTGCTGGCAATGCTTGTGGTGCGTTGGGTGATGCGCGGCATCGGGCCGGTGATCCTGCAGGTTCTCGGCGCTGTTCTCGGTATTTTGCAGGTGGGCCTCGGGTTGCAGTTCATGGCGGCCGCATGGCGCCAGCTCGCCTTGCCTTGATCTGCAGCCGCAGTCCGAATATTTGCGCTGATACGATTTCATGCGCGCATGCAGATTCGCATTTATCTGATTCTGGAGTTGGAACACGTTTATGGCATTGACACCAAACGAAGCTGCGCAGGCCCCGGCGGCTGGAATGATACTGATTGACGGCGGCACGTTTCTGATGGGCTCGGACAGTCACTATCCCGAGGAATCCCCGGCACACAAGGTATCAGTCGATGCGTTCTGGATTGACCAGTCCGTGGTCACCAATGACGAATTTGCGCAATTCGTCGAGGCGACTGGTTACGTTACATTGGCCGAGCGCCCTGCGAACCCGGCTGACTATCCCGGCGCTGATCCGGCCATGTTGGTGCCATCGTCGGTGGTGTTCATGCCCACACCGGGGCCGGTGGATCTCCGCGCCCCATACCAATGGTGGCATTACGTGGCAGGTGCAGATTGGCGCCATCCACGCGGCCCGGAGAGCAGCGTAGACGAGCTTGGCAATCATCCGGTGGTACACGTTGCCTTCGAGGATGCCGAGGCCTATGCAAAGTGGATCGGCAAGGAGTTGCCCAGCGAAGCGGAGTGGGAGTTTGCTGCGCGTGGTGGACTGGATGGCGCCGAGTTCACTTGGGGTGACGAGTTCACTCCCGATGGTCGGTACATGGCCAACACATGGCAGGGTGAATTTCCCTGGCAAAACCTCGAGCAGGATGGCTTCAGCTGGACCGCGCCCGTAGGCTCTTTTCCAGCCAACGGCTACGGTTTGAGTGACATGGCCGGCAATGTGTGGGAATGGACCACCGACTGGTATCAGGATCACGCGAAGATCCCCACGCATGCGTGCTGCACGCTTGAAAACCCGCGTGGCGGCTCCCCAGAAGCGAGTGTGGATCCACAGGATCAGGTGCGCATGCCGCGGCGGGTGATGAAGGGTGGTTCGCACCTGTGTGCGCCGAACTATTGCCGACGATATCGGCCCGCGTCACGGATGGCGCAGTGTTTTGACACCTCGACGTGCCATCTCGGCTTTCGCTGCGTCGTGCGGGTAGCGAAGGTCGGCTGACGAATCTTTAGTCCATATTGACTGCATGCTGGCTGCGTTCGGGTCGGCGTCGGCATGCCTTCAGGCGGATGCCGTATTTGCCTTCGCCGCGCGGTTCACGCTTGAGCTGTTGCCGAGCAGGTGAGCCAGTGTGTCGACGTTGTCGACCAGGCGATCGCTGATACGCGTGATGTGTTCCAGTGCGATGGTTTCCTCGATTTCCTGCAGTCGCGTGATCAGCGTGCGTTGGCGTTTGCGCAAGTCCGGAAGTTCGAGCGGCGAGTACCCCTCTCGCAGGGCCGTGGCGATCTCATGCACGGCGTCGGCAATGGTTGCCACGAACTGGCTGATCTCGGCGTGTGTCTGCAGGTAAGGAAAATCGTCGAGCGTGGCTTCCAGGGCCATCGACGTGCGAGCCAGTCGGTTGCCGTTGTTGAAAAAGGCATTGGCCAGTGTCAGTAGTGTTCCGGGAGTAGCGGGCTCGTCGCGCATGCGCTGGATCGAGGCCTGTGCATTGGTTCGTGCCGTGCGTGCGGCGGATCGGGTTTCGCGACGCTTCTGCTGCTGGTCACTCTGGGTGAGTACATGCAGGTAATTTGCATAGGCATCGAGCATGTCGGCCAGTGCGCCACGGCTGCGTCCGCGCTCCCAGGTAGGCCAGACCACATAGGCGAGCAGGGCCATGCCGCTGCCCAGCACAGTATTGATCACGCGATCAGTCACTGCGGCTCCGGGATTCACTCCCTCGAAGGAAAGCAGGATCACCACGGTGCCGGTCAGAGCTGCCACCGCGATGCCGTAATGCGCCGTGGCCAGATAACGAAAGCTCATGCAGAGCAAGGCCATCAATGCCAGATGGGCCCATGGCTCGTTTGGCGTGATGTGCAGCAGGATGGTGGTGAGCACCAGTCCGAGCACGGTGCCGATCACGCGTAGAAACCCGAACTTGAACGTGGCGGCAAAATCCGAGCGCAACACGATCGCGGCAGTCATCGGCAGCCAGTGGCCGTGTGGCAACTGCAGGCTGCGAGAAATCCACAGTGCTACGCTGAGACAGACTGCCATGCGCAAGGCATGGCGAAAGGCGACCGAGCGGGGCGTGAGATTCGCGCGCAGGGTGGCGATCGGCGATTGACTACGCAACGGCTTCGGCAGCGTGGTTTCAGCCGCATTGGCTCGCAATTCGCCTCGGCTGCCAGCCCAGTCGGCGTTGCGTACGGCGGCGGCGAGCTGTCCGCACAAGGCATGGATATGGGTACTCAATGCATCGGCATCGCTACCCGCCGGAGGCAGAGCCTGTTCGCTGGCGCGCAGGTCTTCCAGAGCGTGCATGGCCTTGAGTGGCGAGTCGCCGTGCTCAAGCGCACTGGCAATGGCGCTCAGCACACGGGACGCATCGGTGCGCGTAATGGTGTGAATGGTGTTCTCGCTGCGCAGCTCGTGCATTGCAACCAGTTCCAGCCGGATGCGCTCTGCCAGTTCCAGCAGCACACCGAAAGCTTCCATGGCGCGTCCCTGGGCACGGTGGCGACCGAGCAGCGTTTGCTGCAATCCATCCATGGCTTCGGTCAGTGCGGGTGCGTCGTCGTCGTTGGATGGCTCCCTTGCCAGCACGGCCAGTCCGGCATAGACATTCGCAAGCGCCGTGCGTTCGGGCCAGTAGCGTTGCAATGGCCACGCAGCCAGTGAGAACGCCGCAAGCAGCAAGCCGCCGATGAAAATCAAGGCAGAGCTTTCCAGTGCAGTGACGAGGTTGACAGGCGTCGACGCAGTGACCACCAGCAGGATCATGCTGATCATGCCGACACGTGCACGGTCAGGGCCGAACACCACCAGAATACCGCCGCAAAACCCGAAGATGGCTGTGGCCAGCAGCATCGGCAGCAGCAGTCCGCCGATAAGAAATCCAAGCAGCGAGGCCAGCGCCGCTCCGAGTGAGCCCAGCAGCAACTGACTCATGCGTTGACGATACGGCCCCGGCTGATCCGAGAACATCGTGTTCAATGCGCCAGCCGAAATACCCAGGCCAATCGCTGGATAGCCCGAGACAAGTCCGATACCCAGCGGCAGAATCACCGCTGCGGTGTTTCGCACCACCACGCGCAACGGCACATCAGGCCGCTTGATCGAAGTCAGGCTCTCGATGACATGGGTGCGCAGCGAGTAGCTGGATGACATAGGACGAGGAGTGAGTGTGGAGAAGTGAGAAAAGAGTATGGCAAAAGCAGCTTGGCTACCGCGTCATTCTCTCCACTCATTCCTCCACACTCGTTTCTCGGTTTCAGGCACGCCCGGCGAACTCACCCGTCAGTGTATTCACCCAGACTTTTTCATCATTGCTGATGTACTCGGGCACCTGCACTTCGATGCCGGTGTTGAGCTTGGCCGGCTTGTTGCGCTTGGTCGCGCTGGAGCCCTTCATTTCCGGCGCCGTATCGACCACGGTCAGCACCACACTGGTCGGCACCTGCAGGCCGACCGGTGCGTCGTCGATGACTTGCACGTAATAGCCTTCCAGGTCCTCGACAATGTAGCCGGCGTTGTCGCCCACCAGCTCGGGTGACAGCAGGTACTGGGTGTAATCCTCGGCATCCATGAACACGAACGCGCCATCATCCATGTAGGAGAAATTCGCCGCGCGGCGAACCAGATCCATTTCCTTCAGATCATCGTCGGCACGCAGGCTGAGGTCGTACTTGCGCCCGCCCGGAATCGAATACAGCGTAAAACGGAAAGTGACGTTGCCGCCACGCGCACTGGGTGAACTGCGTTCGATATCGCGCACCTGGTAAACGGTGCCGTCGTGTTCGACCACATTGCCTTTCTTGACGTCGGAAGCTTTCATGGATTTAGAGCCGGGAATGGAGAATCGGGAATAGGGAGTTGTAAAAGCGGGTTCGTCGCGGCCGGGGAAGAAATTGAGGAGGGAGCAGGATTTTGCTTTTGCGATTCCCGATTCCCGATTCTCTATTCCCCATTCCCGGCTACTTGGGCTGCAACCGTACCGCGCCATCAAGGCGAATCGTCTCGCCGTTGATGTAGAGGTTGCCAAGAATGAAGGCGACGGTATTGGCGTATTCGTTCGGCTGGCCCAGGCGTGACGGGAACGGGATCGAGGCGGACAGCGACTGCTGCACGGCTTCGGGCATGCCGTCGACCATCGGGGTCCAGAAGATGCCCGGGGCGATTGTCGCCACGCGGATGCCGAAGCGAGCCAGCTCGCGAGCCATCGGCAAGGTCATGCCGACCACGCCGCCCTTGGACGCGGAATAGGCGGCCTGGCCGATCTGGCCTTCGTAGGCAGCGACGCTGGCGGTGTTGATGATCACCCCGCGCTCGCCGTCTGCACCGGCTTCATTGTTCTGCATCTGCGCCGCGGCGGCCTTGGCCACGTTGAAGCTGCCGACCAGGTTCACCATCACGGTGCTGGCAAAATTGGCCAAGGGCATCGCGCCTTCCTTGCCCAGCACGCGGCCGGCGCCGAGGATGCCGGCGCAGTTGACCAGCACGTTCAGGCCTCCCATCGCCTCTTTCGCAGCGGCCACGTTGGCAACCACGCCTTCTTCGGAGGTCACATCGGTGCGGAAGAAAGATGCTGCATCGCCCAACTCGCGCGCGGTCTGCTGGCCTTTTTCATCGTTGACGTCGAACAGCGCGACCTTGCCGCCGTTGGCCACGATGTGCTGTGCCACGGCCTGGCCGAGGCCGGAAGCGCCGCCGGTGATGATCGCCCGAGTCTGATTGAGCTGCATGATGTGATCCTGGGAACGTGAAAACCGGCATTTTAGCCCAGCCCCGGGGGGAGCGTTCGAGCCTCACGCCCCGAATATTCACGGCAGGCATGCGGTAGTGGGTGTAAGTCACGCGCATTGAGCGCCGTGGCGACGCCGGATGCGCCACGCGCTGCAAGGGGAGGGGCCATGTGCCATGTCACTTTCGGGCATCCCGGCGAACGGGTGAGCCGCAACCGCTTTCACGAGGAAATCGTGGTCCGTCGCGCATGTTTCCGGACAGCACGCTTTGCAGCCGGTTTGCTGGCAGTGGCCTGGCTGACGTTCGCATCGGCCGCGACCGTGCCGACATCGTCGGCAAGTGGTCCGGCGGCTCCAGCGACAGCGGCGAAGCTGGTCGATGCTGGTTCGTATTATCTCGGCGCATCCCAGCTCGACCACCCGTTGCGGCCGTTCGGGCATCTTCCGACCGATGCGCCGATTCGCGTACATGCCGCGGTGGTCACCGTGCCCGACCCGGTGGAGACCCGGCTGGGGCGATCCTTCGACATCGAACTGGCTGCGCTGGTCAGCGCGTTCCAGGCAAGTGATTACGTGCTGGACGGGTTCGCGTTTACCTGGACGCCTCGTCAGCTGAACCAGGACGGCGTGCAGACAGTCCCCAAAGACAAGCACGAGCGTGACCTGCCCAGCGTGTTGCTCTTTCGCAAGGATGACTGGCGCAATTGTGTGCAGTCATCCACCGAACAGTTTTGCGGTTCGACCTATTTCGTGATCTTCATGGTGGGCGAGACACCCAGTTCGGGCGTGCACCCGGAGGCGTTCGCGCGCGCCGCGCGCTGTGCGATGGCGCTGGATGGTGCCAATCGCGTGCAGCATCCCGAGCGCAAGAAGGGTGTGTCGTTTCCCTCCGATTTCAACGGTGCGGACTGCGATCGTCTTGCTGCCAGTGACGACACGGCTGGTTCTTCCCCGCTTAAATGCGAACGCCAGCTGCTGGTGATCGGACCGGCCTTTTCCGGGTCGATGGAGTCGATGGCTGCAGCACTGACGGTGGCGGCGGGCAAGGTGGCGCCGGATGCGTGCAGCGTCGTCGGGCCGGCGAAGAACAAGAGCCTGGACATACAGCTGCTTTCGCCATCAGCGAGCATAAGCAGCAACGACAACGTGCAGTCCCACGCTTATCTGAAGGCGGCTGATACTGACAAGTTTCAGATAAGTCTTCACTACCAGTCGCTGGCCTACAGCGTCACCGACCAGATGCAGCGCGTGCTCGGCTATCTGCGAGCGGGAAACTGCGTGAAGTCGGCAGGAAAGTCTGGCTCCGGCGCCGCGGAGACAGCCAGACCAGACAAGCCGCCGAATGTTGTTGTGTTCGGCGAGGAGTCGAGTTTCGGTCTTGGCGCCGCCAACTTGTCGGCGAACAAGACACAGGGAAGCAGCAGCGGGTCTGGCTGCCTTCCGTTGACGTTGTTCAACGTGCAGTTCCCCCCGAACATCGCCTCGATCCGCGCCGAACACGTGCGCATGCAGCAGGACAATGACAAGCAGCGCCGCGCGATCATGCCCGAGCGGTTGCTCGAGCTGGACCTCACCGGTGTGGACCAGGGCATCGACCAGCCACCCAGCTACCAGCCGAGCCTGAGTTCGCGGTCCGACGAGTTGATGCTTTACCAGACGTTCGATGCACTGAACGAATACGTCAATCCGGTGGCGATCATCATCGTGGCGACCGATGTGCGCGATCGCCTGTTCCTGCTCAGCGAGATCCGCAACGCATTTCCGGCGGCGTTGCCGATCGTGCTGGAGCAGGACAACCTGCTGGTGCATCCGGATTATCGCGCCACCAGTCGCGGCAGCATCACCATGCCGGCCGGCAACACCTTGGTATGCCTGTTCAAGGAGAATGAGCATGTGAAGGAAGATGCCTGTTTCGGAGGACATGGCAGGCCGCGCTATTTCACCTTCGCCACGGACTATGCGGCCAACACATTCCGGGCGGCTATTCAATTGGCCAACAACCCAGCCAACGAACTGACCCATGCGGACCCTCCCGGCAGTCCGGCCATGCTGGTTGCGACGTTGGCGGGTTTTCAGCAGATCAAGGAGCCCACCTTCCCCTGCACGAACTTGCGTGTGCAGACCGGAAATGAAAAACATGAGCGCTGCAGCAACACCCTGATCGTCGCCGACACGCGTCTGCAGTTGCAGTTGCCGATCTACCTGGCAATGGTGCTGTTCTTTGTCGTCATGCTGGTCGTGACGTACTGGTTGATATGGAACGGGCGGAGGGTGGCGCTGGTTACCTTCCCGGTGATTCGGCATGCATTGCGTTGGATCCGGGTCAAACCGAACGGGCTGGAAACGCCCTGCAACATGTCGCGCGGATGGTTGTGGGGGTGGCTGGTGCTGGCCTTGGCCGGCCTCGTCGTGTCTGCCGTCAAGCTGGGAAGGGAATTGGCTGACAGCTGTCAGCATTGCAACAACCTGGCGCACGGTCGTGATCGTTGGACCCTGATTGGTCTATGCCTGGGCTATGGCTGCTTTGTCGCGCTCTCCGTGCTGCGAGGGCAGGCCTGGAATGCTCGCTGCGCGAGCCTGTCCAGAGAGGTTCATGATGGCTCGCAGCTTCGCATCCGCCTCTGCCAGCAGGGACGCTGGCGGGCAATCATCGGCACGGTAGGGCTGATGTTGTGCCTGTACCTGAGCGTCAGCGACCTGACCCCGACCACGGTGGATTCATCCTGGGCGTCGGGCTTGAGCGGCTTGTTCGCGCTTGGCGGCAGCATGTTCTTCCTGATCATCTTCCTGGAAGGACTCGACCGCTGGCGGCGAGTTTCTCTGGAACTGGGCAAGACCCTTCGCGTGGTAAATGCGCAGGCAGGTGCGGATGCGACGCTCAGTGAATGGCCCACGCCCGGCATGCTTGATGAGCCGCCACGCAGCCCGTTCAACATCGTCATGCGGGTGGACAACTACCATGCATGGCATCAGCAGTGTCTGATTCAATGGATCGGTCAGACCAATGCATTGCTCGCCGGGCAGTGGCCGTTCAAGTCGGAATCGGACGGAAGTTTTGCGCAATGGCAGGCGCAGCTTGTGGCCGAGATGAAGCTCGCCGCCGTCGCGGTGCGCACGGCGGCCTGGTGCTCGATACTCGGAGCGACGCTGGCATTGGTGCTGATCCAGGTCTATCCGCCGGTCTACGAACGGCTGCAGACGACGGTGGCAGCGATCCTGCTGGGGCTTGGTGCGTTATCGATTATTTACGCGGTGATCAATCTGGAAAAGGACTACCTGCTTGGACGCATGTTTACCAACGACAAGGACCATCTCACTTTTGGCGGTGCGCTGAGTGCCTTGTGGCCAAAGCTGCTGGGACTGGGAACGATGTTGGTGATGATTTTTCTTCCCGATGTATGGGATTGGCTGGGTGGCTTGATCAAGGCCGTCAACTCGATACGCTGAGCCGATAAAGCCCGGTCGAGCCCGGTATAGCCGGTATGCGTGTGGACGACCCCTGCACAATCATGAACCGCGCGCAGCATGGGAATACGCTCATGGACGCGCGTTCATCTCGTATTGAAACGCTTCCAACGAATCTTTCTTGGAAGCGTTCGGTTGATCACCTTCGCGGCCGTGCGCTTCATGCAAAGATACCGAGCCTTGCCAATTCAATCGAGATATCGGACACGTCTTCTGGCGGATTCAAAGGAGTGCATCATGAAAAAATACTTGACGATTTTTCTCGCCGGCGCTGTGATGGCTGTGGCCAGCGCAACACTGGCGGCCGCACCCTTCAACCAGGATCATGGCAAAGGTCATGGCCACGGCAACGATAAAGGCCATTACGACGATGATCATCACAATGATCATCATGGCAACAACCCGCATTACGAAGGAATGCATGATCGGGGTCGTCACGAAGGCTGGTACAAGAAGGGTGGCCATCTGCCGCGGGAATATCGCGTTGATCGCTACGTGGTGACCGACTGGCATCACGATCATTTGCGCGAACCGCCGCATGGCTACCATTGGGTGCGCAGCGACAATGGTGATTTCCTGCTGGTGGCCATTGCCACTGGCGTCATCACCGATCTGATTCTCAATCACTGATCGTTCCGCTTGCTGCATGAGGAGGAAGGAAAGGCCCTGCCGGTTGGCGGGGCTTTTTTCATTCGTCGTCGGTACGTGTCACGCTTGGTCGAGCAGGTCGAGAAACTGTCGAGTGTCCCTCCGTACGGAAAACGGCACGACTGCGGAAGGTACGGTGGCCGGTTCTTGCAGTTGTTTCTGCCACACGCCGACATCCCACCACTGGCCAAGTTTGTAACCGGCTTGACGCCATATGCCAGCGGGTTCGAAACCCATCGCCTCATGCATGGCCACGCTGACCTTGCCGGGCAGGGTGATCACGCCGATGGCCTGGTTGATGCCTTGCAGACGCATGGTTTCCAGCAGCAGACCGTAGAGCTTGCGGGCGATGCCGCGGCGCTGTGCATCGGCATGTACATAGATCGAGGTTTCGGCAATCCAGTCGTAGGCAGCGCGCTCGCGGAAACGGCCGGCGTAGGCATACGCCAGCACGCGACCATTCTCTTCCCACACAAGCCACGGGTAGTGTTGAAGCCGTGCGCGCAAGCGTTCGCGCATGGCATCTTCACCGGGTAGCACGGTTTCGAAGGTGGCCACGCCATCAAGGACATGCGGCGCGTAGATGGCGTGCATGGCGGCGGCATCCTCGTCGCGGGCGATGCGGATCATCGACGCATGGCCTTCAACATGATTCGTATTTCCAGTTGCGCTTCTTGCCCTCGGCCAGCCACTCCAGCGTGCTGGCGATGCGCTTCTGCCGCGTGGCGTCGGTCCTCGCCTCGGTAATCCAGTCGACGTACTCGCGCTGCGCACCCGGGCCAAAACCCTCGTACGTCTTGCGTGCGGCGGCATGTTTTTTCTGCGCGAGCAGGGCGGCGAGGTCATCCGGCAAGACTGGTGCCGGTTTCGTTCCAGGCTTGCGCGCCAGTTTCACGCCGGCTTCGTTCAACGCCATCGCTTTCTTGATATGCGCGACCAGTTCCTTTTTTGACGGCAGATCCTTTACCGAAGTGATCTTGCCGAATTGCCCCATGCCGTCTTCGGCCGTTTCGCCAATGACCTGCTTGCCCAGCCAGAAGCCGAAGCCGCAATGCTGCTTGAACGCCGACATCATGCACAGCGACGAGCCGTGGTAGCTGAAGAACGGCATGCTCCACTTCAGGCCTTCCTCCACCTCGGGGCAGGCGCCGTGAACCACGCTGCGCAGATGTTCGAGAATGGGTTGCGCGAATTCGGCGGACTTGGCGATATACGCATCGACGCGTGGATCATGGCCGGGCATGGCAGTCTCCCTCAAAGTTCGCGGATGAAGAATCGGTCACAGCTGAAATGGCCGGTGCCGCCCATCGGCTCGCACAGCGGGGTGAAGCCGCTGCGCTGGTAGAGCGATTGTGCGCCATCCATGCCGGTGAGAGTTTCCAGATAACAGCGCTTGAAGCCGTGTGCGCGCGCTGCATCCAGGCAACGCTGCATCATCGCCGCGCCTGCGCCGATACCGCGCGCTTCCGGCAGGAAATACATCTTGCGCAGTTCGCAGACATCAGCCTCGCCATTCTGCAGCGGCGCGACGCCTGCGCCTCCGACCACGCGGTCGTCGATTTCAACCACGAAATAGCTGCTGCGCGGCGCCGCATAGGCCGCGCACATGTGCCCGACTTCCGGGTCGTGGATGGCGAAGCCGGGGCCATCCGCACCGAAGCTCGGCATCACGGTGCGAATGACCTCGGCGACGGCTGCATCGTCACGCGACGCGATCGGGCGGATCTTGAAGGCTGCAGTCATGGCGGGGTGGGTGAGTCGTCGGCATGGCGGTAGATGATGCCACCCTTCATCACGAAAAGAGGATGCTCAAGCGCATCGATCTGCGTGCTCGGATCGCCGCTGAAGGCCACCAGATCAGCTTTCATCCCGGGCGCGATGCGGCCGAAGCTGGTTTGCTGGCGCAGGATCTTTGCGGCGACATCGGTGGCCGCATGCAGTGCCTGCACGGGCGTCATGCCGTCACGCACCATCGCCTCCGGCTCGCGCCAGTTGGTGCCGTGCGCGAACACGCCGACGTCGCCGCCGTTGCCGATGGTCACGCCGATTTTCAGCGCAGTACGGAACGCATGCTCGGCTTGCTTCATCGCCGGCGTGGGCTCGGATTGTCCCGGCACGTAGTGCTGGAAATACTCGGAGGTGGCGTCGACGGCGGTAAGCGTCGGCTCGTAAGCAATGCCCTTTTGTTTCATCAGGCGGAAGGTCGCCTCGTCGGTGCCATAGCCGTGCTCGATGGTGTCCACGCCGGCTTCCACCGCCATGCGCACCCCGGCCTCGCTGGCCGCATGTGCCGCGACCGGGCGACCGATCTGGTGCGCCGCATCAACTATCGCTTTCAGCTCTGCCGGACTGAGGGTGGGCGCGGTCTCACCATGGGGACCCACGCGATAGTCTGCGTAGAGCTTGATCCAGTCGGCACCGCGGGCGGCCTGTTCGCGTACGGCGGCAATGGCCGCGTCCGCACCGCTGACTGGCTGCGCACCTTGCGGCAGATCCAGATCCGGACGGAAGCCTCGAGGTCCCGGCCCATAGCTGCCAGTGGCGACGATGGCGCGGGTGGCGACGAACATTCGCGGACCCGGGATCAGCCCTTCGTCGATCGCGCGCTTGATCGATACATCGGCAAAGCCCGCACCCTCGGTGCCCAGGTCACGCAGCGCGGTGAACCCGGCCATCAGCGTGGCTTTCGCATGGGCGGCGGCTTCCAGCGTGCGGTAATCTTGCGCTTCGGTCAGCACCTGATCGTTCCACAGCGTCTCGTTGTACGGATGCAGGAACAGGTGCGAATGCAGGTCGATCAGGCCGGGCGTAAGCGTGGCGCCTGGCAGGCTGATGCGCTGGACGTCATTCGGCGCCTTGATGGAACTGGACGGCCCTACGGCGGCGATCGCACCATCGTGCACCAGCACGGCCCAGCCGGTGCGGGCAGCGTCGCCATCGGCAGTCCAGACGCGATCGGGCAACAGCAGGAAGTCACCTTTGGCAACGGGTGTTTCAGCTATCGCCACAGGCAGAACAAATAGCGCGAGCAGCAGCGTTGTCGCAATTCGTCCGATCATCGTCTGCCTTGCCTGCATTGCCGCGCTCCCCATCAGTCGAGTGCTGATGATGCCAGCGCATGCGGGTTGTCGCGAGGGCTCAGGCCGATGCGGTGCGTGCCCGGGTGACGCGGCTGGCGGTTTCCTTGTGCAATTGCGCAGACAGCCATGCGCCAGTGGCGATCAGCAGGTCGAGGTCGACGCCGGTTTGCATGCCCATGCCGTGCAGCATGTAGACCACGTCTTCGCTGGCGACATTGCCGGTGGCGCCCTTTGCGTAAGGACAACCGCCAGTGCCGGAGACGGCGCTGTCGACTACGCGCACGCCTTCCTCCAGACAAGCCAGAATGTTGGCCAGCGCTTGGCCGTAGGTATCGTGGAAATGCACCGCGAGCGCGCTCATCGGCACTTCCTGCGCGACGGCGTGCAACATGGCTCGTGCCTTCGCCGGTGTGCCCACGCCGATGGTGTCGCCAAGCGAAACTTCGTAGCAGCCCAATTCGTGCAGGCGTTTCGCCACACGCACAACGTCGCTGACCGGCACGTCGCCTTGGTAAGGGCAGCCGAGCACGGTGGAGACGTAGCCACGCACTTTCACGCCGTCGGCCTTGGCCTGCTCGATCACCGGCACGAAGCGTTCGATCGATTCATCGATCGAGGCATTGATGTTCTTGCGGTTGAAGGCTTCGGACGCTGCGCTGAACACGGCAATTTCAGTGGCACCGACTTCGCGCGCCCGCTCGTAGCCCTGCAGGTTCGGTACCAGTACCGGATAGCTGACCCCAGGCGCTTTGCGGATACCGCGAAAAACCTCGGCGGCATCGGCCAGCTGCGGCACCCATTTCGGGCTGACAAAACTGGTTGCCTCGATGGTGCTGAGGCCGGTGGATGAGAGTCGATCGATTAGCGCGATCTTCACGTCGGCCGGCAACAGGGTTTTTTCGTTCTGCAGGCCATCGCGGGCGCCGACTTCGACGATGCGTACATGGTTGTTGGCACTCATGACAGACTCCACAAATCAAATTAGCTCGTCATCCCAGCGTACGCTGGGATCCAGTACCTGCACGGCTCTCGTAAAGCCAAGTCGCTGGATTGACCAGCTTCGCTGTTGTGAGGCGCTTCAGCTTCCGCTGGAATGACTACGGCTAGTGGGCGTAGGGTGGGCAATGCCCGCCAGCCTTTGTTGTTCAGATCGAGCGCGGCGGGCAGTGCCCGCCCTTCAGAGCTGGACGCCTCAGTCAGCGAAGCGCACCAGCACCGCATCGGCTTCGACAAACTCACCTTCGGTCGCGTTGATACTTTCGATGGTGCCGGCGCGCGGGGCTTTCAATGCCAGTTCCATTTTCATCGCCTCCATCACCAGCAATTCCTGGCCCAGTTCGACCTCATCGCCAGCCTTCGCCTTGACCACCACGATGCGACCCGGCATCGGCGCGATCACCTGGTTGCCGCCGGCCGCGTCGGCCGACTCCCACGCGAATGCGGCGGCGCGTGAAAAGCTGTAACGCTGGCCATCGGCGTCGTGCAGCAACACATGTGCAGCATCGACCCGTAACGGCAAGCGCCGTGATTTGCCGTCGAAACGCGTGCTCAGGACGTCGTCAGCCAGGCGCGCACCGTGTACCTCGCATTGCGCTTCGCCATGGCGAAGTTGGTACTTGCCGTCGTGACCGTGTGCCTCGATGTCGTAACGTTGCTCGCGCAGAGTCAAGGCGACGATGCGCTTGCCGTTATGGCCGATACGCCAGGCGTCAGCGCTGGCCCACGGTGAATGCGGATCGCTGACGCTTGCCTTGATGCTCGATTCATCGTGCAACAACGCGGCAGTGGCAGCGGCAAACAGCATGTGGTCGGCGGGTGCGGTGTCACCGACCACGAACTCTTCCAGGTGACGATCGAGGTAGCCCGTGTCGATGGTTGCTCCCGCGATGGCAGGGTGCCGCACCAGTCGTTCGAGAAAGCCGATGTTGGATTTCGGGCCGATGATTTCGCTATCCGCCAGTGCTTCGCGCAGGCGTTGCAGTGCCTGGGTGCGATTGGTGTCGTAGACGATCAGCTTGGCGATCATCGGATCGTAGAAGATGGTTACCGTGTCGCCCTCGATCACGCCGCCATCGATACGCACATGATTGGAGCGAGCGGGCAGGCGCAGCGTCTGCAGTTTGCCGGAGCCGGGAAGGAAATTCTGGTCCGGATCCTCCGCGTAAAGGCGTACTTCGATCGCATGGCCGTGGGCGCGAATCTGATCCTGTGTCAGCGGCAGCGGCTGGCCGGCCGCCACGCGCAACTGCCACTCGACCAGGTCGAGGTCGAGGGTCAGCTCGGTCACCGGATGTTCGACCTGCAGGCGCGTATTCATCTCCATGAAGAAGAACTCGCCATCCTGCGCGACGATGAATTCCACCGTGCCGGCGCCGACATAATCGACCGCCTTGGCCGCTGCTACAGCGGCATCACCCATGGCCTTGCGGCGCGCGGCATCGAGGAACGGCGAGGGCGTTTCCTCCAGCACTTTCTGATAGCGACGCTGGGCCGAGCACTCGCGCTCGTTGAGGTGGATCACGTTGCCCTGGTTGTCGCCGAACACCTGAAATTCGATATGTCGCGGATGCTCGACATAGCGCTCCAGAATGACCCGCGTGTCACCAAACGAGCTGGCCGACTCGCGCTGCGCCGAGGCCAGCGCGTCGGCGAATTCGTCCGCATTGCGCACGATGCGCATGCCCTTGCCGCCGCCGCCGGCCGCCGCCTTGATCATCAGCGGAAAGCCGGTCTTGTCGGCCTGTTCGGCCAGATATGCGGGCTCCTGATTCTCACCGTGATAGCCGGGCACCAACGGCACGACATGCTTGCTCATCAGCGCCTTGGCTTCGGCCTTGGAACCCATCGCGTCGATGCTTTCGGGCTTGGGGCCAATGAAGACGATGCCCGCTTCGGTGCAGGCCCGAGCGAAGCCGGTGTTCTCGGACAGGAAACCATAGCCGGGATGGATCGCCTGTGCGCCACTCTTGCGCGCCACCTCGAGAATCACATCGCCACGCAGATACGAATCGGCCGGCCGCGGGCCACCAATCGGCCACGCCTCATCGGCCTGACGCACATGCTGCGCATCCGCATCAGCCTCCGAATACACCGCAATCGTATGGATGCCGAGGCGCCGGCAGGTGCGGATGACCCGGCAGGCGATTTCGCCGCGGTTGGCGATCAGTACACGTTCGAACATGCGAGTTCCAGGAAACGTTGGTGTCGTTGCAAAGTGATTAAAACTAACAGACTGCAGGTGATTGGTAGGAGCGCACCCTGTGCGCGATGGCTTTTCGTATATCCGGCGAGAGGCATTCGCGCACAGGGTGCGCTCCTGCAGTTACGCCATCCATTCCGGCTTGCGTTTGTCGAGGAAGGCGCCAAGCCCTTCCTGTCCTTCAGCGGATACGCGCAGACGGGCGATCAGTGCCGCGTTGTCGTTGTCGATGCGTTCGGCCTGCGCCTGATCCGTGCCGCCCATGCGCAGGGCCAGGTGTTTGGCTTCGCGTTGGGCAACCGGGCCAGCCTTGCCGAGCAGTCGTAACTGACGGGAGACTGCGTCGTCGAGTTCGCCTGGAGGTACGGCGGCATGCAGCAGGCCGATACGGGTAGCGGTGGCCGCATCGAACAGCTCGCCAGTAATGAACAATCGACGCGCTTCGCGCAAGCCAATGGCCGCAACGACATACGGCGAAATGACCGCCGGCACCAGCCCTAGCTTCACCTCGGACAAGGCGAATTGCGCGGTATCCACGCCAATGGCAATGTCGCAACAGGCGACCAGGCCCACGCCGCCGCCGTAGGCTGCGCCGTTGACTCGCGCGATGGTCGGTTTGGACAGGAACTGCAGTGTGCGCATCAGTCGCGCCAGACGCAGTGAATCTTCACGGTTTTCCGCCTCGCTGGCCGCGGCCATGCCGCGCATCCAGTTGAGATCGGCACCGGCCGAAAAGCTGGCCCCGCTGCCAGAGAGCACAACGGCGCGTACTGCGTCGTCTGCGTCGGCCGCTGCGATGGCGCCAGTAAGTTCGGCAATCAGGCCATCGTCGAAGGCGTTGTGCACCTGGGGGCGATTGAGCGTAATCCAGGCGACATCGCCACGGTGCTCGTGAAGGATGGCGTCGGTCATCGGCGGTCCCCGCAAAAGGCTCATGATAAACGCTGGCTATCAAGGACGTACTTCACGGATGCAGCAAACGGGCCAAGGGAATACAATGCGAACAATTCTTATTTGTGAACTCATCTCGTGCGCCTGTCCGAATTGCCAAAAAACGCCTCCGCCGTGGTCGATCGCGTCGACGACACGCACGACGCCGATCCCATTGCGCGGCGCCTGCGCGACCTCGGTTTCGTCGATGGCGAGCCGGTGCGGGTGGTGGCGGTTGGCCCATTGGGCGCCGATCCGCTGCTGATCCAGATCGGCTCGACCCGCTTCGCGCTGCGTCGCAGTGAGGCTGCGCGTGTCAGCGTGCGGCAGGAGGCGGCATGAGTGCGTCGACCCTGCGCATTGCGCTGGTAGGCAATCCGAATTGTGGCAAGACGGCCTTGTTCAACCAGCTCACCGGTGGTCGCCAGAAGGTGGCGAACTACGCCGGCGTGACGGTGGAGCGCAAGGAGGGGCGTTTTACCGCGCCATCCGGGCGCGTGCTGCATCTGCTGGATCTGCCGGGCACCTACAGCCTGGACGCGGCCAGTCCGGATGAGCAAATCACCCGTGACGTCTGCGCCGGCAATTATCCTGGCGAGCCAGCACCGGACCTGATCGTCTGCGTGGCTGACGCCACCAACCTGCGCCTGCATCTGCGCTTCGTGCTCGAAGTGAAGCGGTTGGGCCGTCCGGTGGTGCTGGCCCTCAACATGATGGATACCGCGCGTCGCCGTGGCATCCAGATCAATGTACCTGAGCTGCAACGCCGGCTGGGCGTGCCGGTGGTCGAGACCGTGGCGGTGAAGCGCGGTGGTGCCAGGACGCTGATCGAGCGAGTCGATGGTGAGGTGCCACGGGCCGCGCCGGTTGAACCGGATGACGCCGCCAGCCGTGGCAACTTGCATGCGCAGGTGCGCGAGCTGTTGACGGCCACGGTGCAGATGCCGCGTGCCACCGATGCACTGGATGACGCGATAGATCGTTGGGCGCTGCATCCGGTATTCGGGCTGGCGATCCTGGCTGTCTTGATGTTCATGATCTTCCAGGCGGTGTTCTCCTGGGCCGAGCCGCTGATGGACGGCATCCAGGCTGGTATCACCGCGCTGGGTGGCTGGCTTACCCAGGCGCTGCCGGCAGGCAGTGCGCTCTACAGCCTGCTCAATGACGGCATCTTCGCCGGCCTTGGCGCGGTGCTGGTATTCCTGCCGCAGATCCTGATCCTGTTCCTGTTCATCCTCACGCTGGAGGAGTCGGGCTATCTGCCGCGCGCGGCATTCCTGCTCGACCGGATGATGTTCAAGGCGGGGCTGACCGGGCGTGCGTTCATCCCGCTGCTGTCGAGTTTTGCCTGCGCCATCCCGGGCATCATGGCCACGCGCAGCATCACCGATCCGCGCGACCGTTTGACCACGATCCTGGTGGCACCGCTGATGACCTGCTCGGCGCGGCTGCCGGTCTACACCCTGCTGATTGCCGCCTTCATTCCGCGCGAAACGGTATGGGGGGTGTTCAACCTGCAAGGCATCGTGCTGTTCACGCTATATATCGTGGGCATCATCAGTGCGCTGATCGTGGCCAGCGTGATCAAGCGTTTCCGTCGCGACAAAAGCGACCATGCCTTGTTGATGGAGTTGCCGTCCTATCGCATGCCGCATTTGCGCGACGTGGCGCTCGGCCTGTGGCAGCGCACGGTGATCTTCCTGCGCCGGGTCGGCGGCATCATCCTGTCGTTGACGGTGCTGTTGTGGTTTCTCTCCAGCTTTCCGGGTGCGCCAGCGGGTGCCACCGGCCCGGCGATCGATTACAGCCTGGCGGGCCGTCTTGGTCATGCCTTGCATTACGTGTTTGCGCCGATCGGCTTCAACTGGCAGATCTGCATTGCGCTGGTGCCTGGTCTGGCGGCACGTGAGGTGGCGGTGTCGGCGCTGGGTACGGTGTATGCGATGTCCGGCAGCGATGCGGCCCTGGCCAGTCAGTTGGGTGCGGTGATTTCGCAGCAATGGTCGCTGGCCACGGCGCTGTCGCTGCTGGCCTGGTACGTATTTGCGCCGCAGTGCATGTCGACGTTGGCGGTGATTCGTCGCGAAACCAATTCCTGGCGCTATGTGGCGATCAGTGCGGGTTACATGTTCGCGCTGGCCTACATGGCTTCGTTTCTGACTTACCAGATCACAAGGATGCTCTCATGAGCATGTTTGCCGTGATTCAGGCCGTGGTGATCGGTGTCGTGGTCACTTTCAGCGCATGGCAGGCGTTTCGCAAGCTGGCACCCAAAACGACAAATCGTTGGCTCGCTGCCGCTTCGATCCATTTCAATCAGCCTCAACGTTCGGCCTTGTCGCGTGTCTTTGGACGACGCCTGCAGCCCAAACAGGCCACGGGCAATTGCAGCGATGGTTGCAGCACGTGCGGAGCCTGTGGCTCCAAGCCACCGGCAGCGGCCAGGACTGACGCGATGCCGCTGGAATTTCGCCCACGCCACTGACGTCCTCTCGCCCTAAGTGCTGCTGCTCCGGTTGCAACGCCCACGCATGAAAAAAGCCGGCTTGCGCCGGCTTTTTCTTTCAACACGAATTGTCGAGCCGGCTTATGCCAGTTCGTGGATCTTCGCGTTGAGGCGGCTCTTGTGACGAGCGGCCTTGTTCTTGTGGATCAGGCCGCGGGCGGCATAACGATCCATCAACGGCTGGGCGACAGCGAATGCTTCGACGGCAGCTGCCTTGTCCTGGGCTTCGATGGCCTTGACGACCTTCTTCAGGGCGGTACGGACCATGGAACGTGCGCTGATGTTGCGCAGACGGCGCTGTTCGGACTGGCGCGCGCGCTTCTTCGCGGACTTGATGTTGGCCAAGGTAGAACTCCGGAATGCAGTGTAGTGGGTGGAAAAAGACGCCAATTATGCGGGTGATTTGCCGGTGCGTCAATCATTTAGGACTGTGATTGACGAGGTTTTCGGAAATCCGGCGGCGACAGCCTGCCTCTGAGCCATCATTTTGTCCCATTCCGGGCTGTCCAGTTGCTGGTCGTGGCTGTCAGACTAGGCGCTTGCGCCCGTTCGATCACGCCGGGTGATTCTTTCACTACAGGGTTCCGGCAGACGCAATGAAGTCACCCAGCATGCTTCGTGGGCTGCTCTCGTTCAGCAGCATGACAATGGTTTCGCGGGTTCTGGGTCTGGTGCGGGACATCTCGATGAGCCACGTGTTCGGCGCCAGTGCGGCGACCGATGCCTTCGTGATCGCGTTTCGCATCCCCAATTTCATGCGCCGGCTGTTTGCCGAAGGCTCGTTTTCGACCGCGTTTGTGCCGGTTTTCACGCAAGTGAAGGAAACTGGCTCGCATGACGATCTCAAGCAGTTGATGTCGCGCGTGTCCGGCACGCTGGGTGGGGTTCTGCTGATCGTGACGGCGTTGGGGCTGATCTTTGCGCCGCAGGTGGCGTCGATGTTTGCGCCCGGTGCGCTGGATCAGCCACACAAGTTCGATCTGACTACCGATCTGGTGCGGTTGACGTTTCCCTTCCTGCTGTTCGTCTCGCTGACCGCGTTGGCGGGCGGCGCGTTGAACAGTTTCCATCAGTTTGCATTGCCGGCGCTGACGCCGGTCATCCTCAACATTTGCATGATCGCCGGTGCGTTGTGGCTGGCGCCGCGACTGCACACACCGATCATGGCAATGGGGTGGGCGGTGTTGGCGGCAGGCATCCTGCAACTGCTGTTTTTGCTGCCTGCATTGCGCAAGCTCGATCTGCTGGCGCTGCCAAGCTGGGGCTGGCATCACCCGCAGATGCGGCGAATCATGCAGTTGATGGTGCCGACGCTGTTTGGCTCCTCGGTGGCCCAGCTCAATCTGTTGCTGGATACGGTGGTGATTTCCTATCTGGTCACCGGTTCGCAGACCTGGCTGTGGCAGTCGACCCGGTTCCTGGAGTTGCCGTTGGGTGTATTTGGCGTGGCGCTGGGGACGGTGATTCTGCCGGCGCTGTCGCGTCATCACGTCACGACCGATCGGGCCGGTTTCTCCAGTTCACTGGATTGGGGTTTGCGCATCAGTCTGCTGATTTCGGTGCCGGCGATGCTGGCGCTGCTGTTGCTGGCCGAGCCGCTGGTGGCAACCTTGTTTCTCAATGGTCACTTCAACGCCTTCGATGTGCACATGACGAGTCTGGCTGTGCTGGGTTTGAGCATGGGGCTGCCGGCGTTTGCCTTCGTCAAGGTTTTGTTGCCAGCGTTTTATTCGCGTCAGGACACCCGCACGCCGGTGCGCGCGGGCGTCGTCGCGCTGGTGGGCAACATGTTGTTCAACTTTGTATTGATCGCGCTGCTGTTTGAGCTGTGGGCATCGCCTGCGCAGAAACAGGGCAGCTGGCTGGAAGGCATCGCCCAGGTTCCAGGGCTGCATCTGGCGCTGGCCATTGCCAGTTCGTTGTCCAGCTATATCAACTTTGCGTTGCTCTGGCATTGGCTCAAGCGGGCGGGTGTGTATCAGCGCCAGCCGGGCTGGGCGCGGCATTGGCTGCGCCTTGGCGTGGCGTGTACGGCGATGGTGATCGTGCTGCTGCTGGGGCGCTGGTTGTGGCCGGACTGGACGACGGTGTCGGTATTTACCCGGGTTTGGCATCTGGCCGTGCTGGTGAGTGCCGGCGCCGGTGCTTACGTCGTTGCACTGGTTGCCGCGGGTTTCCGTCCGCGCGATCTGCGCGCCGTTTGATGTGGCTGCGTCAGCCACCAGCCAGAGTTTGCGTGGCCCTGACGCCCGTTATACTCAGCCGATGATGAGACTTTCCAGGGATGTCGCGGGCCCTTGCCTGGCGCCGAGCGGCAGCGTGATTGCGGTCGGTGCCTTCGATGGCCTGCATCGCGGGCATCAGGCCTTGCTGAATCAAGTGCGCGAACGGGCGCAGGCGCTTGAGTGCAGTTCCGCGGTGGTCAGTTTCGAGCCTTTGCCTCGCGCGTTTTTCTCGCCCGAGCCGCTGCCCCGACTGTCCAGCATGCGTGAAAAGCTGCGTGGCTTTGCGGCGGCAGGCATGGATAACGCCTTGCTGCTGCGTTTCAACAAGGCATTGACCGCGATGTCGGCGGAGGATTTCGTTCGCCGCGTGCTGGTCGATCGGCTGGCCGCTCGCGAAGTCTGGGTTGGTGGCGATTTTCGCTTCGGTCACAAGCGTGCCGGCGATGTGGCGTTGCTGGAGCAGATGGGTGCCGAGTTGGGTTTCACCGCTTGCACGATGCCGGCGATTCAGCTGGATGGCACGCGGGTCTCGGCCAGTCGGGTGCGTGCGTTGCTGGCGAGTGGCGAGTTTGCGGGGACCGAGCTGCTGCTGGGCCGGCCATTCGTGATCGACGGCAAGGTCGAATACGGCAACCAGCTTGGTCGCACGCTTGGCTATCCCACCGCGAATATTCATCTGCACAAACGGGTCAGCCCGGTGCAGGGTATTTTTGCGGTGCGCGTAGGGCTGGGTGAAAGCGAGTGCAGCTGGCCTGGCGTAGCCAGTCTCGGCGTGCGACCTACGGTGAATCAGGTCGCCGAACCGTTGCTGGAAGTCCACCTGTTCGATTTCGAAGGCGATCTGTACGGCCAGCGCATGGCGGTGGAGTTTGTCGCCAAGTTGCGCGATGAGTTGAAATTCGATGGGCTGGAGCCGCTCAAGGCGCAGATGGCGCTGGATTCACGCCAGGCGCGCGAGGTGCTGGGCATGAATCCGCGACTGATCGAGGCATGATCCCGGTTCCGGTGTCAGCCCTTATCATTTAACGTTGCACTCTTTGCCTGCCACTGTTTGGCGGGCGTAACACTTTCAGTGACGGCATCCAGGCAATGACCCACGACTACAAGAGCACGATCAACCTGCCGCAGACGGAATTTCCGATGCGCGGCGACCTGCCCAAGCGCGAGCCGAACTGGCTGGCCGAGTGGGAGCAGGTGGATCGCTATGCGCAGATTCAGCAGAAAACCGCCGATCGCGACAGCGTCTTCGTGCTGCACGATGGCCCGCCGTACGCCAATGGCTCGATCCATATCGGCCATGCGGTCAACAAGATTCTCAAGGACATGGTGGTCAAGTCGAAGCTGCTCGACGGCCATCGTGCGCCGTACGTGCCCGGCTGGGACTGCCACGGCCTGCCGATCGAAATCGCCGTAGAGAAGAAATTCGGCAAGCCCGGTGACAAGCTTGATGCCGCCCAGTTCCGGCAGAAGTGCCGTGAGTACGCGGCCGAGCAGGTCGACACCCAGCGCAATGATTTCAAGCGGCTTGGCGTGCTTGGCGACTGGCAGCAGCCGTATCGCACCATGGATTTCAGCTACGAAGCGGACATGCTGCGTGCCTTGTCGCGGATCGTTTCCAACGGCCACGTGATGCGTGGCGCCAAGCCGGTGTACTGGTGCTTCGACTGTGCATCGGCACTGGCCGAGGCCGAAATCGAATACGGCGACAAGGTCTCGCCCGCAGTCGACGTGGCCTATGACGCGATCGACCCCAAGACGCTGGCAGCGAAGTTCGGTGTCGACGCCGGTGACGCCATCGTCGCCGTGCCGATCTGGACCACCACACCGTGGACTCTGCCAGAAAGCCAGGCCGTATCGTTGGGGCCGGATCTGGAATACACGCTGATCGAAGGTCCCGCGCGCAACGGTCGCCGCGTGTTGCTGGCGATTGCCAGCGCGCTCGCCGACAAGGCCGCTCAGCGTTACGGCTTGGAGCAGGCTGTTGTCCTCGGTCACGCCCTCGGCGAAACCCTCGAAAACATCCAGCTTCAGCACCCGTTCTATGATCGCATCGTCCCGATCATCGTCGGTGACCACGTTTCGGCCGAAGACGGCACCGGCGCGGTGCACACTTCGCCTGACCACGGCGTGGAAGATTTTGTCGTCGCCAAAAAGTACGACATCGGCCTGCTCAACTACATCGGTCCGCGTGGCGCCTACCGCGCCGATACGCCGATCGCCGATGGCCTCGATCTCGGCAACATGCACATCTGGAAAGCCAACGACGCGCTGGTCGACGTGCTGCGCCAGCGTGGCGTGTTGCTGGCCTTCGCGAAAATCGAGCATAGCTACCCGAACTGCTGGCGCCACAAGTCGCCGGTGATCTATCGCACCACGCCGCAGTGGTTCATCTCGATGGAGCAGGCGGATTTGCGCCAGACCGCGCTGACCTCGATCAAGAACGTGCGCTGGGTGCCGGGCTGGGGTGAAGAGCGCATTGCCGGCATGGTGTCTGGTCGTCCCGACTGGTGTATCTCGCGCCAGCGCACTTGGGGCGTGCCGATCGCGCTGTTCGTGCACAAGGCCACACAGGAGCCGCATCCCGATTCGGTCGCACTGCTGGAACAGGTGGCGAAGAAAGTGGAGCAGGGCGGTGTCGATGCGTGGTTCACGCTGGACCCGACCGAGCTGCTCGGCGATCAGGCGGACGATTACGAAAAAGTCACCGACGTGCTCGATGTCTGGTTTGATTCCGGCGTCACCCATTTTGCGGTGATCGGTCAACGGCCCGAGCTGCAGCAGGGCACGGCGTCGCACTACAAGGTGATGTACTTGGAAGGCTCCGATCAGCATCGCGGCTGGTTCCAGTCGTCGCTGCTGACCTCGGCGGCGATCTTCGGCCGTGCGCCGTATCAGGATGTGCTGACGCATGGTTTCGCGGTGGACGCCAACGGCCGCAAGATGTCCAAGTCGCTGGGCAACGTGGTGGCGCCGCAGAAAGTGATGGATACCCTGGGTGCCGATGTGTTACGTTTGTGGGTGGCTTCGGCCGATTACCGCAACGAGATGACCGTCTCCGACGAGATCCTCAAGCGCGTATCCGACAGTTACCGCCGCATCCGCAACACCGCGCGTTTCCTGCTCGGCAATCTGGATGGCTTCGATCCGACCCGGCACTTGCTGCCGGTCGAAGAAAGCCTGTTGCTCGACCAGTGGGCCGTGCAGCAAGCTGCCGATGTGCAGCAGGCGGTGGTCGCTGCGTACGAGCGCTACGACTTCCCCGAAATCGTCGCCCGCGTGCAGAACTTCTGCACCAACGAACTCGGTGGCCTGTATCTCGACATCACCAAGGATCGGCTCTACACCATGCCGACCGACAGCCGCGGCCGCCGCAGCGCGCAGAGCGCGATGTACCGCATTGCCGAAGCATTGGTGCGCTGGCTGGCGCCGATCCTGAGCTTTACCGCGGAAGAAATCTGGCAGGCATTGCCGGGCCAGCGCAGCGAAAGCGTGCTTTTCGAAACCTGGTACGACGGCCTCACCGCCACCCAGAACTCGCCCGAACAGCGGCAATGGTGGGCGTCGCTGCTGGCGATCCGCGAGACGACCTCACGCGTGCTCGAAGGCATGCGCAAGGCCGATCGGATTGGTGCGGCGCTGGAAGCCGAAGTGACCATTCACGCCGATGCCGCATTGCAGGCGCGGTACGCCGAAAGTTCTGATGAACTGCGCTTCTTCTTCATCACATCCGGTTTCGATCTGGCACCGCTGGAGCCGCGTCCGAGTGACGCGGTCAAGGTTGAGCTGGAGGGTGCAGAAGCTTGGGTATCTGCAAGTGTTAGCGATGCCACCAAATGCGTGCGTTGCTGGCATCGGCGCGAGGATGTCGGCAGTCACCCGGAGCATCCCGAGCTATGCGGGCGCTGCGTTGGCAATGTCGAAGGGCCTGGAGAAAACCGCCGCTGGTTCTGAGCTTGTCGATGGCCTGGCTGTAGCGGCGGGCAGTGCCCGCCCTACGCGGGGCCATGCTTTTGTAGGGCGGGCATTACCCGCCGGCTATCCGGAATCACCCCAAGCAAAATTTTCCGTCACCGAGTTCCTGCGTCCCATGACCACGAAACCCAACGCACTCGCCTGGCTGTCGCTCTCCGCCATCGTCATCGCCCTCGACCAGCTGAGCAAATGGTGGGCCTTGCATGCACTGCAGCCCGCCGGCATGCCGCACCCCGTGATTCCCGGCTTCCTCAACTGGACGCTGGCCTTCAACCGCGGCGCAGCCTTCAGTTTTCTGGCCAGCGGTGACGGCTGGCAACGCTGGTTTTTCGTCGCGCTGGCCGTGGTGATCAGCGCCGTTTTGGTGATCTGGCTGGCGCGCACCGCCCGACGCGACTGGCGCACGGCATTGCCTTTGGCCCTGATTGTCGGTGGTGCCATCGGCAACCTGATCGACCGCCTGCATGCTGCGCAAGTCACCGATTTCATCCAGGTCTATTACCGCCAGTGGAGCTATCCGGTATTCAACGTGGCCGATTGCGGCATCACTGTGGGTGCGGTGTTGCTGATCGCGTTCGGCATGTTCAGCGGCAAGCCTGCAGATCGCGTGCGATAATTGCGCGGTACCGCATGTCGACAAACAGGTGCGCGAGGTTGAATCATGAATCAAGCTGATCTGATGAAAGAGGCGCTCAAGCTCGACTCGCGTGAGCGCGCGAGCCTGGCTGGACGGTTGCTCGATAGTCTGGACGATCTGTCCGCAGATGAGTTGGAGAATCTGTGGCTGGATGAAGCGCAGCATCGCGATGCTGCCGTGCAGGATCGCAGGCTCTCTACGGTTCCTGCGCAAGAGGCTATAGCGGAGTTGAAGGCTTTGCTTGGATGAGCTTTTCGGCTTCGTTCAACCGTCTCGCCGAAGCCGAGTTGCGCGAAGCCGTGCACTACTATGAGTTTGAAGCGCCCGGCCTGGGCCGACGGTAGAGTCTGCTCTGGCAGAAATTCTGGATCATCCTCTGACTGGTGCGCCGCTGCGTGGTGATGTGCGGCGCAAGCAGCTGGGACGTTTCCCGTATCAATTGTTGTATCGCGTGGATGGCGAGGAAATTCGCATTCTTGCGGTCATGCACAAGCGCCGGCGGCCGCTGTACTGGGTCGAACGCGGCTGAATGAGGTAACTGTGGATATCCTGCTCGCCAACCCCCGCGGCTTCTGCGCCGGTGTCGATCGCGCCATCGCCATCGTTGATCGTGCGCTGGAATCCTGGGGCGCACCGATCTATGTGCGGCACGAAGTGGTGCACAACCGTTATGTGGTCGAGCGCCTGCGCACGAATGGCGCGGTATTCGTCGAAGAGCTCAGCGAAGTGCCCGACGGATCCATCGTGATCTTCAGCGCGCACGGCGTGTCGCAAGTGGTGCGCGAAGAAGCCGATCAGCGCGGGCTCAAGGTATTCGATGCCACCTGCCCACTGGTCACCAAGGTGCATATGGAAGTCGCGCGGCTGGGTCGGATCGGTCGCAGCGTGATCCTGATCGGACATGCCGGTCATCCCGAGGTCGAAGGAACGATGGGGCAGTGGAATCACGCCAACAGCGGCGAAATCCTGTTGGTCGAGTCGCTGCAGTCGGTAGCGGATCTGGAGCCACGGGATCGGCAGCAGCTGTCGTATGTCACCCAGACCACGCTGTCGGTGGACGACACCAAGGCCATCATCGCGGCCTTGCGCGAAAAATTCCCGGAGATCGAAGGACCACGCAAGGACGACATCTGCTACGCCACGCAGAACCGCCAGGATGCCGTGCGCCGACTCGCCGATCAGGTCGACTTGATGCTGGTGGTCGGCTCGGTCAACAGCTCCAACTCCAACCGGCTGCGTGAGCTGGCCGAGAAGCAGGGCGTTCGTTCGTACCTGATCGATGGCGCCGAACACATCGAACGCAGCTGGCTGGAAGGTGTTGAGCATATCGGCCTGACCGCTGGCGCTTCCGCCCCGGAAAAACTGGTGCGCGATGTGATTGCCCAGCTGCAGTCATGGGGGGGCGGCGAGGTGCGTGACATGGATGGTGAACTGGAAACCATCACCTTCGCGCTGCCCAAGGAGCTGCGCATGCTCGACAGCAACGCCTCGAGCAGCGTCTGATCTTGTGGCGGGCACTGTCCGCCACGCCTTCTGGTGCACCTCATCCCCGAGCGGCGGGCAGTGTCCGCCATACCAAGCAATTGCCGCTCAAGCTTGCGCCACCGCCCCTCCGCACCGTAAAATCTGCGGCTCTTCGCCGGAATAGCTCAGTTGGTAGAGCGGCGCATTCGTAATGCGTAGGTCGTAGGTTCGATTCCTATTTCCGGCACCAGAACTTCAAAGGCCCGCATTTGCGGGCTTTTGTTTTTTCAGCGTTCCCGCGACAGGCGATTGCCCACCGACTCCCAGGCGTCTATGGCCTCGCTCAGTGAACCTGACCCCAAACCCCGTTCTCCCTGAGCGCAGCGAAGTCGAAGGGCGATTGCTGCGCAACTGGCTCAAGGGTCGGCTCAATAGTGACCTGGATGGCGAATGACGTGTGATCCCCGTCACTTTGTCGCCTGCTGAATAGCCGCCTATCGGCTCATTCCTACCACTCGTCGGCTGAGGGCTGGTGTCAGCAGCTTGTGCGTATAGAGTATGTGAGAGGGGTATACAGGGAGAATTCCATGCAAGTCTTGTCGCGTCAGCGAGGCGTCTCGTTGATCGAGGTGATGATGGCCGTGCTGATCTTCAGCATCGGTCTTCTTGGTCTGGCCGGCCTGATGATCATGGCCACGCGTTCGAACCATGCGGCTTACCTGCGAACGCAGGTTACGTTTCTGGCCGACAGCATGGCCGGGCGCATGAGTGCCAATCCCGAAGGCGTGTGGAAAGGCGACTACAACAGCAACGCCTATCCGGTGGCTTCGGCGTCTGTAGGTTGTGGTTCAGGCGCTGCCTGCACCACCGCAGAACTGGCCACGCATGACCAGCAACTGTGGAGCCAGCAACTCAAGACCTTCCTGCCCAATCCGCAAGCCACGATCGCCTGCACCGGCGTGACCAACGTGGGTTACAACCCGACGTCGCAGCTCAGCTACCGTCCCCCGTATGGCGGCAATTGCACGATGGAGATCAAGTGGTCCGAGCGCAAAGCCGGCAACAAGGACAACAGCGACAGCGAGCTGCGAACCTTTGCCTGGGAGTTTCAGCCATGATGGCTTTTTCGAACCCTGCCATCGGCGCATTGCGTCAGCGTGGCGTCACCCTAATCGAACTGATGGTGGCGATGGTGCTAGGCCTTTTGGTGGCTGCCGGCATCGTCACCGTGTTTGCATCCACCTCCAACAGCAACAAGGCGCAGAACCAGCTGGCGCGACTGCAGGAAGAAGGTCGCTACGCCATCACGCGGCTCGGCACTGACTTGCGGATGGCCAACGGCCAATACTGCAACAACACCGGTGGCGTGGCCCAACCTGGTGTCAGCGGCGGACTGGCACTGGATCATCTGCGTTCGCCCAAGGTATATGCGGTCAACCTGATCAACGGTGTGGGCGCGACAAGCGACGGGCTCGCCGATGTCACCACGGCCTGGGGCGCGGGTAGCTACCCGGTCAAGCCAACGGCGAGTTACAGCATGCCGTCGTTCCTGTTCATGCGTGGCTACGATTGCACCGCGGCGGCATGCACGCCGGCCGACCCCAGCGTAGCCGGCTTGCCAGCAATGGGCTTGGCAGAGGGCGATCGCGTCAAAGGTGCGGATGTTGTCACGGTACGCTATGTGAACCCCACCAGCGGTTGGACAGTGGGCACCGTGGGTGGAAGTTCGTTGACCACCGACCCGTCCACCGCCCAGGTACAGGCATTCACGCTGGTAAAAGGTGCCAACGAGCCGCCAATCACCAATTTCAGGAATGGCGATCTGGCCATGCTGGCCGATTGTTCGGGCGCGCAGATTTTTGCGGGCACGTACGCGTCAGCTACCGGCGTGTTTACCTTGTCGACGGCCACCACCGACAATTTTGCCGATGGTTACCCAGTGGCCCAGCAGCCTGCCTCGGCGCCCAAGTTGTTTGACGTGAATCGTGATTTCCAGACGGTCACGTATTACCTGCAAGTGGTCAGCGTGAATAACGACGGCAACGCACCGTTCACCGGTGCCTTGAGGCGACGGGTCAATGGCGGCGACGTCAGTCGCGGCGGCTCTGACGAGGAGCTGGTGCGCGGCATGGAGCGGCTGGATTTCCGCTATGGCGTGGAAGACTCCAGTGGCAATACCAGTTTCCTCAGCGCCACTGAGGTGGATGCCTCCACTGACTGCCCACCTTCCGAGGTCACCCCGATTACCACTACCGGCTGTCTGTGGCGCGGTGTCAAGAGCATCGAGGTGAGCGCGCTGATGGATGGCCAGGTGCCGCTATACACGTTGGCACCGAGCGATCTGCAATACAGCTACAGCGCCGACAACCTGATTACCACGCTGGCTGCGCCCTCGGCTCATGACATCAAGCCGTCCGATCAGGGTTTCGTCGATCCGATGCTGCGGCGCGAGTTCAATGCGCTGATCGCGGTACGCAATTACAACCCCTGAGTCTGCGGGAACCCATATGGTTCAGGGCAGGTGACAGGGTCGAATACTGAGATTCCGGAGCAACTCATGTTTATTCCAGCCAGAAGCATTCCGACACAGCCAGCTGCCCGCACACAGCGCGGCGCCGTGCTGGTGGTGGCGCTGATTTTTCTGCTGTTGCTGACTATTCTTGCGATCAGCGCCTCAGGTCGATCCTTGTTGCAGGAGCGCATGGCCGGTGGCCTGCGCAATGCACAGCAGGCACAGATGAGTGCGCAGACCGCCTTGCGCGGCGCCGAATGGAAGCTGTGGTCCAGCACCAGCAATGTCGGTGCGCATCTCAATTGCGGCACAGGCATCTTCAGTGATTGCTATATCTACGATCCGGCAAGCCCGCTCACCAACGTGGTGAAGTTTCGCAACGATCCGGGCTGGATCAACCCCGGCAATATCGCCACGCCGTACAAGGGTTATGCCAATGGTAAGGATTTCACTACCACCCAAGACGGCAAGCTGGCCAAAAATCCGAATTATCTGATCGAGGATCTGGGCATCGAGCTGCCGCCCGGGGTCAGTGGTGCGCTGCACGAATCCGGCGTTACCGGCAGTGCGAATACCGGCGCAGGAAGCACCAGTCGACACGTCTACCGCATCACCGCCCGAGCCACCGGCGGTAGCGAAAACACTGTGCGCGTGCTTGAAAGCACGTTTGCCGCAAAAAGCAATTGAGTCGGAGTATTCAGGTCATGCCTAGCATTCCCCAAAACAAGCATCGTGCACTGCACGCGTCGCTGGCTGTTCTGCTGACTTTTTGTGGCGGCATGATGGCGTCGGTGTCTGCGCAGGCGGCCACCAATGGCCTGACCGAGCTCAGCCCCACGCCGCCGAATATCACTCAGGCGGTGGCGCCGAATATCGTGGTGACGTTCGATAACTCGGGCTCGATGCTGAATAACTACATGGGTGACAACCGTCCGTTTGATGGTGGCAGTTGGAGTGGCAAGTGGCGCTGTGCAGGTGTGATTGACCCGCGCATTACGGCGGCTACGGATATCCGCTCTCGCGCGATGAATGGTGTGTACTACAACCCGCTGGTGCTTTATTCCCCGCCGATGAAGGCTGATGGAACGTCTTTTGCCAACGCGGATATCAATTTGCAGGCGGTGCCACTGGATGGTATTGGCATCAATCGTCCCTATGGTCCGGTGACGGCGGACGCGACGGCTTCCTATCGCAATAACCCCAACGGTACGACGGACCCCACCGGTTTGACCGACCTTACCGGTACCGTCAAGCTCACCTATCCTCAGACGACGAAACATTATGTGACCTTCGGTGATGCCAGTACATGCCCCAGCGATGCCGACAACTGTCAGCCCCACACCTCGGGAACGGTTAATATTGGGACCATATTTAGTCCAAAGTATTCTTGGGCATATTGGATCAGGAATCCCGAAAGCCATACCGGAACTGGTAATGGCACCGTTTATTACGGGAGCAACCTACAAACAAGAGGTAGTAGCAATAACAATTACACTGCAATTGTCGGCGACAGGACCAACATCACGACCAGCACCAATACTTACGTGACTTGGGATGTGACGGTTACGGATACGTCCTCTGCACCGACCTTGAGTAACGACAATCGCTGGAAGTGTGGTTATGGCACGTCTCCCATGGATGGCTATAGCACCGACCCGGATGGCAGCACCTACCCGAACGGCGGCCCCTTCTATTACCGATACAAGAGCAGTGCTCCGACGATTGCTGTCGACAGCTATGGCAATCCGAACGCTGCGGGCAAGGCCAACCTTTACGACAACAACAATTGGGAGGCGGTGGCAGTACCAAATACCGACGTAACCATCAAGGGTACAACGGTCAATCAATGGCAGAACTTTGCCAATTGGTATGCCTATTACCGTACGCGTAATCTGATGACGCGCAGTGCAATGTCGCGAGTGTTTGGTTCGCTTGGCGCGGCCACGGACAGCGGTGGATTTGGCAGCAGTATCCGCGTCGCCTGGCAAGTTTTGAAGAACGACGATTACTTGTTGCCTGCCAAAGCGATCATTTCAAGCGCGCTCGATGCCGCTGGATGCGATGCGTCGACTGTCAACCCGCTGACCACTCAGCAAAAGACCGGCACGGTCAAGACGCCGCCTGCTTGTTACCGAAGCGCCTTGTTCAACTGGATCTTCCAGGTCAATGGCAACAACGACACTCCCAATCGCGCCGCGACGATCCGTGTGGGCAAGTTTTTCCAGCGTGGTTATGACGCAACCACGGACACTGGCAACACCGGTGGCACAGGTGATTTGCATGATCCGTATTGGGAACCGCCGAAAGTCGCCGACGCCGATGGTCTGGAGCTTGTGTGCCGGCAGAACTTCCACATGCTGGTGACCGATGGTTACTGGAACGAAACAAACAATTACACCGTCTCAGATCTTCTGAAGGCTACCGATTCCACGACGCTGCCAGATGGCACGGCGTATTCCAATTCAAGCGCCGAATCCCAGGTGTTCTGGGACGTCAACGGCACGAGCCAGTACACGCCTTCGCTGGCAGATATTGGCTTTACCTATTGGGCGAGCAATTTACGGCCTGATCTATACAAAGCTGGTGGGGACAACACCAAGATCGTGCCGCCGTACATGCCCAACAGCACCACGGGTATCGTGACAGGCGCCACGTCGACTGACCTTGAGAAATACTTCAATCCGGCGAATGATCCCGCCAACTGGCCGCATCTGGTTCAGTACATGGTGACCTTGGGCATTGCCGGCAAGCTGACGTATTCCGACGATACGGATTGCACGGATGCCAGCAATGATCTGTGTAAACTGCGTCGTGGACAGAACAATTCCACCGGTACTACCGGCTGGCCCAAGCCATATAACAACGATCCGACCGCGATTGACGATACGTGGAAGGCTGCCATTACCAGCCGTGGCAATTATTTCAGCGCCGCCAACCCGCAGAACCTGGTCGACCAGCTCACCAGCATCCTTACCAACATCAATGCTCGCAACGTGCCCGCGACAACCGGAGCGCTCAGTTCCGGCGTGCTGATCACTGGCGCCTTGGGCTTTTCCACCGGGTACCAGTCTTCTGACTGGAGCGGCATCTTCACGGCGAGCCAGGTCGATGTCGATGGGTCCGTTTCGCCTTCCAGTCAATGGGACGGCGCGGCGAACCTGACTGATCCCGCGATTACCGACCCGGCGACGCGGCAGATCCTGACCTCGACTGAAAATACGGACGGATCGTTTGATGCAGGTATAGCTTTCGCCACCTACGGCAGCCTCGACACCAACGGCCAAACCTTGCTGATGAGCAACCCGACCACCGTCGATGCGGGTGCCAGCGATACGGGCCAGGCGCGTATCGACTACTTGCGTGGCGACCGCACACTGGAGACCAGCGGGATCTATCGCACACGCGGCAGCGTGCTCGGTGCGATCATCAATGCTCAGGCGGTTTTCGTCAGCTATCCGTCCAGTGGTTATCGCAACGACTGGCCGACGACCTCGCCCGAGGCTGTGGCGATGACCAATGACGACACGACCTGTGACTTCGCCAATCCGACCGCGACGACCTGTCACAGCTACGAAGCATTCGCCTACTTGAATCGGAATCGCACGCCGACCGTCTATGTGGCAGCCAACGACGGCATGCTGCATGCGTTCGACGCGTCGCAAAACACTGATGGCAGCAACACGGCAACATCGGGGCATGAGCAATTTGCCTACGTGCCACGCGCGGCCTATGCCAACCTGGGCAACTTGACCCGCAAAACCAGTTTCAAGTTCATGCCGACGGTGGATGCCACCCCGGTGACTCATGACGTTTTCTATGGTGGCCAGTGGCACACCATTCTGGTTGGCGGCTTGCGCCTGGGTGGACGTGGTGTCTATGCGCTGGATATCACTGATCCATCGACGGTGACGCAGTCGACGGCATCCAGCAAGGTGCTGTGGGAGTTCACATCCAACACGCCAGCGACGACGGACGGCAACCCGGCCAATCTCGGCTACACCTATGGTGAGCCGAACATCGGTCGCCTTGCCAATGGCAAGTGGGTTGTGCTGGTGCCGGGCGGCTATTTCCCGGATTGCAGCAAGCCGGACAAGCCAGCCAATTGCGCGACGATTGCTGCTGCTACCAATGGCTACAGCTCGTTGTTCGTGCTGAATGCCGAGACCGGTGCACTGATCAAGGAGCTCAAGACCCCAACTACGGTGGATGGCGACACGATCGTAAGTTTTGGCCTGGCCAAGCCGGTGCTGGGCGACTACAACAACGATCAGATCGACGACGTGGCTTTTGCCGGCGACCTCAATGGCAACTTGTGGCGTTTCGACCTTACCGATGCCAGCCCGGCCAATTGGCAGGCCCATGTGACGTTGGCCTACAAGCCGACCACGCCGGGTGATCAGCCGATCACCACGATGCCGCGGTTGTTCCCCGATCCGGCCACCAACCGCTTTATCGTGGTGTTTGGTACCGGCAAGTATCTGGGAGCAGACGACAACACCAGCGACAGTGCGGAGACACAGTCGATTTACGGGATCCGCGACAAACAGCAGACGGACGGCACCCCGATTCCTGCGGTGGTACATGCGAACTTGCAGCAGCAGGTGCTGGCCGATGGCTTGTCTGAAGATGGTGTACATACCGTCCGTGCGCTCACCAACAACGCGCTCACTGCGGCACAGAATGGCTGGTACATCGATCTCGATCTGGATAGTTCACCAGGTGAGCGTGTGGTGGTAACCCCAGCTGCGCTGTTCAACACCAATCGTGCCTTTGTAACTACCCTTATTCCGGGCACGCAGGACCCTTGCTCGGCAACCATCGGCGGTGCCGCGATGGTGTTCAATGCAGCCACCGGCGGCTCGGATGACGGCCTGTCTGGTCCATTCCCGCCAGATGGCGGCTGGGCAGACGGTTACAAGACGGTGGGCGCATTGGTCAAGAATCCGCCGACCGGTGGTTCACTGCCGGTGGCGACCTCGGTGGGTGGCGGCAAACTGATGATTCCTGGTCTGGAAATGCAGGGCGGTGGTACCTTCAGTGCGGATGATGCGATCTGGCGTCGCCGCTCGTGGCGGGAGCTGAATAATGACCAGTAAGGCATGCAAGGGGGTGCAGGCTATGCAACGCGAACGTGGTTTTACTTTGCTTGAACTGATGATCGTGGTGGTGATCATTGCGATCCTGGCGGCGATTGCGATTCCGACTTTCGGGCGCTATGCCTTCCGTGCTCACCGTGTTGATGGTCAGGAGTTGCTGCTGCGCGTCGCCAACGCGCAGGAGCGCTACTACTCCACCAACAACCAGTACGGCGGCCTGACCGATATCGGTTTCGACAGCCCGGCGATTTCCGAGAAGCAGTTTTACTCGGTGACCATGGTAGTGGAGGCTGACCCGGCCGGCAGCAGTTCGCAGGCATTCACTGCCACGGCTGCACCGATCAACGGGCAGGTCAAGGACGATTGCAGCGACCTCACAATCAACAATGTCGGCACCAAAGCCTCGGCGGGCACCACCACCAATGGCAAGTGCTGGTGAGCCGGATGAAGCCCATGTCCCCACACCAGCGTGGTTTTTCACTGCTTGAACTGATGGTCACGATCACCGTGATGGCGATCCTTCTGGCGATTGCCGTGCCCAGTTTTCGGGACCTTATCCATCGCAGCGAGGTGAGCTCGGCCAGCAACGAGATTCTCGGCAGTATGGCTTACGCACGCACCGAGGCGATCAATCGCGGCCAACTGGTCTCGATGTGTGCCAGTTCCACCGGTGATGCCTGCTCTGGTAGCACGGCTTACGATACGGGCTGGATTGTCTACACCTATCCGGCAGGAGCGGCTTCGGCCAACAAGGCATACGTGGCGGCCTCATCGATCCTGTTGCGTGCCACTACTGCACGGAGTGGCGTTTCGGTGATTTCCAATACCGGCACCGTGGTCACGTTTGGCCAGCAAGGCCAGCTCAAACCCAGTACGCAGCTCAAGTTCGCTACGTGCTGGCGCAGTGCAGACACCGGTGAGGGTGAGATTACCGACAAGGTGCCCGGCGCCGAATTGAACATCAATGGCTCGGGTAGCGTGACGTCGATCGAAGCGGCGGCCTGCACACCGATTTGATCGCGAGTTTACTGACAACATGAAGAGTCCGCCCGGTAACGGGCGGGCTCTTTCGTTTCGAATGAGTACGATCAGGCGTCGGCAAGCCGTTCGGCCAAACCCGAATAGCGACGCGTACGCTGACGTGTCGCCAGCTCGATCATCTCTTGACTGCCAACCAAGCTGAAACGCTGACGCGCGCGGGTGATGCCGGTGTAGAGCAACTCGCGCGTGAGCACGGCGCTGGCATCGGTAGGCAGGATCAGTGCGGTGTGGCCGAATTCCGATCCTTGCGACTTGTGCACGGTCATGGCGTAAACCGTGGCGACATCGCCCAGGCGTGATGGCAGAACTTGTCGCACGCGAACGTCATCACCTGCTTCTGTCGTGGTGGCAGCGGGGAAGGCCACCACCAGACGTGAACGACTCTCGTCGTCGTGCATGCGCAGGCAGATGCCGACGTCGCCGTTGGCCAAGCCAAGGCTGTAGTCGTTGCGCGTGAGCATGACCGGGCGGCCTTCGTACCAGCCGTGGCTGGCGTCGATCAGTCCGCGTTCGAGCAAAGCGTCGCTGATCAGCTGGTTGAGTCCTTCGACGCCGTGCGGTCCTTGACGCAGTGCACACAGCAGCTGGAAGCGCTGGAATGCCTGCAGTACTGCGTGTGCCCACTGCATTTCGGCAGCAGGTTCATGCGAGTGGGGACGTTGCTGTTGCAGCAATTCGAGATAGTGGCGATAGCCGTCCGTGCCATTGGAGGCGCTGGCATCCGTAGCGAGATGCCCCTCGATCGCCAGGGTTGCCAGGAGCGTGTTGCTCGCCGCTGGCATCCAGGCCAGATCATTCGGGCCAGTCTCAAGCAGCCTTCGCACGCCGAGGCTGTCGCCGTGATTCACCGCATCCGCCAGCTGGCCGATACCGCTGTCGGCATCGAAACGGTGACTGTGACGCAGCATCGCCACTTGCTGATCCAGCGACTGCGCATCGTCGCGCACGAAGGCGTGGATATCGTCGCCACTGATCTCATGCAGCCAGCGCGCTGTTTCGGCGTTGTAATGCCCGGCTTCGGCGCGTCGGCACAGATCGCCGAGCACGGCACCGGCTTCCACCGATGAAAGCTGATCCTTGTCGCCGAGCAGAATCAGTCGCGCCTGTGGCGGCAGCGCGGCGAGCACGGCGGACATCATTTCCAGATCGATCATCGACGCCTCGTCGATCACCAGCACATCCAGGTGCAGGGGATTGCTGCGGTCATGACGGAAATGACGCGTATCGGGCCGTGCGCCGAGCAGTCGATGCAGGGTCACCACGTCGGCAGGAATCGCCGCACGCACGTTCTCGTCGACATCGAGCTGGGCGACCTGGTTGGCGATGGAGTCGTTCAAGCGTGCGGCGGCTTTGCCGGTGGGGGCGGCGAGACGGATGCGTAGCGGTCGTTCGTGTTCGCGCAAGTGCAATGTTTGGAGCAGCCCGAGCAGGCGCACGACCGTGGTCGTCTTGCCTGTGCCCGGGCCGCCTGTGATGACGGTGAACGCGCTACGCGCGGCGAGCGCGCAGGCAATCTTCGGCCAGTTGGGTGCCGGACTTGTAGGAGCGGCTTCAGCCGCGACGCTTTTACCGTCGGTCAACCAAAGAGCGTCGCGGCTGAAGCCGCTCCCACAGGGGTTGGGGTACAGACGATTCAGTTCATCGGTCAGGTTGCCGGACAAGGGCAGCGCCTGAGCCAGCCGATCGCGAATCGCCCCGGCCACCACGCGCTCATGGTTCCAGTAGCGGCGCAGATACAGGCGATGGCCGTCGCGCACCAGAGGTGCCTTGCCCGGTTCGCCATCGCTGCCATCGGCAACCAGTGGTGAATCCATCAAGGCCGCGGGTCGTGTGGCGAAGGACTGCTGCAGTGCTGGCCAGCCGGATGGCCAGTCCTGTTCGACCGCCAACTCGGGCAACGCATCAAGATCGAGACATAGATGGCCATCGGCGAGCTGGCGACTGAGCAGGGCGGCCAGCCACAGCAGTGCCGGTGCGGCGTCGGCATCGCGCTCGCCAAGAAAGCGCGCCAGCGCGATGTCGAGCATGCGCAGTCGTTGCTGGGCGACGGCCTGGTCGAGCAGGGCGAAGAGTGCCTCACGCGTCATCGCGGCTGCCTCCTTCGGCAAACAATTCATCCATCGCCGTGATCAACGACAACGGCAGCCGTTCGGCATGCACGCCATGACCATCGGCATCCACGCCGCGCAAATACAGATACATCGCCCCACCCACATGCTTTTCATAGTCGTAATCGGGCAGGCGCGCACGCAGCTGTCGATGCAGCGCCAGGGTGTAGATCGCGTACTGCAGGTCGTAGCGGCTGTGGCGGATCGAGTCATCCATCGCCTCGCGGGTGTACGCCGTGGCATCGTTGCCGAGCCAGTTGGATTTGTAATCGACGATGTAGAAGCGACCGTCGTGTTCGACGATCAGATCGATGAAGCCCTTGAGCATGCCGTTGAGTCGATCGGCCAGCAGCGATGGTCGTGGGCGTGCATCGAGCGTCTGCATGCTGACCAGCTGATCCAGTGCCTGCGTATCGACATGACGCGCTTCAAACCAGAACTCCAGTTCGGCGCGGCAGGCATCGGCGTCGGCGAGGCTCACGCTGCCGCCATCGGGTAGCGGCAAGGGCGTGCGAAGAAATGTCGGCAACCATGTCGCCAAAGTCTCGCTCCAGCTGTCCCAGCCAAATCGCTGGCAGCGGCGGGTGATCAATTGTTGCAAGGTCTCGGGTGACTGTGCCGTAGCAGCAAATCCTTCATTGGCCGCCCATTCCAGCAAATCATGCAGGAAGGTGCCGGGCTCGGCGCCGCGCGGAAACGCATGCATGCCGGTTGCCACGGCGGTAGTGAATGCGGTTGTCGCAGGCTCATTGACGACGATTTCGGTCAGCACATCCTGCTGCGCGGTTTCCGGTGCGCGATGACTTGAACGGCCATCGTTGCTGGCAACCCGCAGCGCGCTGTAGCTGGCGATCCACCACGGCTCGATCGGCTGGCCGTGATAGCTGCGCGCGGGCTGCATCGTCGGCGTGTCGCCAGCCGGTCGATAGCGTGCGTTGCCGGCGTCCTCCGGTAACTCGTCGAGGCGGATGTCGGCTTGTCCTTTGCACAGCTCGTGCAATTGCGCAGGCAGGCTGCCTGGCTCGAACGGTTCGCCGCCGCCAAGCACGTAGCCGAACGCGGACTTGTGCAGGCCCGAACTTTTCTTCTGGCCATCCTTGAGGTCGGCAATGCCGAGCCAGCAGGCGTGGCGTGCGCGGGTCAGTGCGACATACAGCAGGCGCAAGTCTTCCTGCAGACGTTCGCCGTCGGCGCGTTGAATGGCTGCGTCCGACGGTTGCAGATCCAGCGTCGGCTGGCCGTCGGCATCATGTAGCACGAAGCGATCGCCGCGCCGGGTTTCGCGCATCGAGCAGACAAACGGCAGCAGCACCAGCGGATACTCAAGGCCCTTCGACTTGTGGATGGTGATCACCTGGATCAGCGCGGCTTCGCTTTCGAGTCGCACGATCTTGTCGTCGGCGGTTTCGCTCTGGCCGTCATTGGCCTGGGTGATCTGATTGGCCAGGTGGCGCAGCAAGGTGTGTTCGCCATCGAGGGTGGCGGCGGCCTGCTGCAGCAGTTCGGCCAGGTGAAGCAGGTTGGTCAGTGCACGTTCGCCATGCCCGCGCGCCAGCAATCGGACGGGAAGGTCGAACCCATGCAGCAACTCGTGCAGCATCGCCAGCACGCCCTGGCGCAGCCATACCTCGTGCAGTCGGCGGAAGCGTTCGCCCATCGACTCCCAGTACGCCTCGTCGCGATTGAGGCGATCGAGCGCGGCATAGTCCTGACCCAAGGTAGGCGTGGCGAGCGCGGCGCGCATCGCGCGGTCCGAGCCGGGTTCGGCGCAGGCATGCAGCCACAGCAGCAGGTCGCTCGCCTCGGCGGAGGCATAGACCGAGTCGCGATCGGACAGGTACACACTGGCCAGCCCGCGCGCCTGCAGCGCGGAGCGCACGCAGTCCGCCTCGGTGCCGCTGCGTACGAGGATCGCGATATCACCCGGCACCAGTGGACGGAAATCGCCGGACTTGCTGGCAAAACCGCAGTCGCCGCGCTGCGCCGCGTCCAGCAGAGAGACCAGCCACGCGGATGCATGCGCCGCCATTTGCGCCTGATAGCCCGACTTGCTCATCGGCTCGACGGCCACAGCTCGCGCCAGCTGCATCGCAGGCAGCGGCTCGCCATCGAACAGTAGCCGTTCGCTGCGGCCATGCGCGTGCACCGGCAAAAACGGCAACGCATCCTCACCCTTGCCGAAACCGAACGCGCCTTGCGGATGTTGCTCGGCGTGTTCGAAAACGTGGTTCACCGCATTCACCAGCGACTGGGTCGAGCGGTAATTGGTATCCAGCGTCCAGATCGGCGATTCGGCTTCGTGGCGGTCAAGCTCGTCATTCCTGCGGCTCTCAACAGCCGAAGGGCTGGTCACGCAGGAATCCAGTGACGTTGGCTCGTCATGGAGCGCAAAAGGCGCTGGATCCTCGCCTTCGCGAGGATGACGAGAGAGAGAATCTTGTGCTCTCTCATCGCTTGAGCCAGTGCCACTCGCCTCGCGGCGTGCTTCAAGATAAGTGCGGATATCCGCACCGCGGAAGCCGTAGATCGCCTGCTTGGGGTCGCCGATCAGCAGCAAGCCGGTGTCTTCCCGCGCGGCATAGATGCGCTGGAAGATGCGCCACTGCAGCGGATCGGTGTCCTGGAATTCGTCGATCAATGCAACGGGATATTGATGCGCGATGGTCTGCGCCAGTCGTTCGCCGCTGATGCCGTGCAGCGCCTGATCCAGTCGCACCAGCATGTCGTCGTAACCCATCTGCGCCAGCCGTTGCTTGGCCGCTTCCAGGCGTGCCGCGATCCACGGCAATGCATGGGTGAGTATCAGCGGTCGCAGCCGATCGCCCGTGCTGCCTGCGGGTGGCAGTGCCTCGATGGCGTCGAAGGCGGCGTGGGTGGGTGGGCTGAACTTGACCTTGGTGGCGCTGGCCAGCTTGGTCTGGATGTAGCGTGCCAGCACGCTGGTGTCCGCCGCTTCGCCGTTGGCCCAGGCGCGCATGCTGGCCAGGTCGCCGTCGAGGTTCTCCGGCTTCATCATGTTGGCCTTGAACGCGCCGTCAGCCATCGACTTGCGCAGCATCGCCTCGATCGCATCGATATCGCCAAGCCATAGCGAACGAGCCTGCACCGCGATTTGCCGCAGTGGTACCAGCATCGCGCGGATGGCGGCAGCGAGATCGTCCACCGCGACAGGCTTCTCGTCATCCACGCGCAACTGATCCACTGACTGGCGCAACAGTGGCGCCACGGCTTTCTGCAGCTCCTGCGGGCCGCGCCACAGGCGCGTGATCTGTTCGGCGTCCTCGCGGTCCAGTGCAAAGAAATACTGTCGCCAGTAGTCGCGCACCGCCTCGCCGAGCAGCTCGCTCTCGTCGCTGCTGACGCTCTGCTCGAACGGGTAGCCGCTGTCGAACGCGTGCTGGCCGAGCATGCGCTGGCTCCAGCCGTGGATGGTGTGCACGGCGGCCTCGTCCATCCATTGCGCCGCCAGTTCCAGCTGACGTGCCGCTACGGCGCGAGCATCGGCATCGGGATAGACGGCGATCAGCTCGCGCAGATAGTCATCCGCTTCGCGTTGCCCGCGGAATGCCTCGGCCGCTTCGGCCAGGCGCACGCGGATGCGTTCGCGCAGTTCGGCGGTGGCGGCCTTGGTAAAAGTCACCACCAGAATCTGCGGCGGCAGCAGCGGCGTGCCGCCGTCGTAATGACCGAGCACCAGGCGCAGGTACAGCGCGGCGATGGTCCAGGTCTTGCCGGTGCCAGCGCTCGCCTCGATCAGGCGGATGCCGTGCAACGGCAGGGTCAATGGCTGCAGCGTGGCGGTGGTCGTCATGCCGCAGCCTCCAACGACAGCAGCGCCATCATCAGTGGCTGATACAGCAACAGCCAGTCTTCGAAGCCGGCCTGTTGAAGTTGCGCAAAGGTGGGCCAGGCGCGGGCGAGATACATGTCCTGGCGCACCTCGCCGATGGCTGGGCCGTAGTCACTGCCTTCATAGCTGAGCACCGCGGCCTTGATCGGATCCTTGCCGCTGGCCGCCGCATCCAGCCATGCGAAGGCACTACGGCGCGCGATCGGCAGCGGCGCATCCATGCCGAGGCGCAATGCCGCCAGCAGCGCATCGATCATCTGCGCTGCGTGCTCGCGCGGCATCGCTGCGAGCACCGGCTGATCATCGATACCGATCAGCTGCGTCTGCATCGCCAGCCCGTTCGCATTCGCCAGCAGATGGATGACCCACGCGTGCGTGAGTTTGTCGAAGCGCAGCTTGCCGGCCTTGTCGAGCAGGTTGCCGCTGACCAGTTCCAGCCGGCGCAGCTGGCCATCCTCGTCACGGCGCAGGTCAATCAGCCAGTCTTCCACCGACAGCTCGCCCGACGCATGTTGCAGTTCGAACTTCTCGTCCAGCGGTTGCCAGCGCAGGCACGCGGTTTGCCACAGCTCGGCCAGACCCTGCACCTGTCGGGTGATCTCCTCCTGCAACGCCGCGCCGAAACCACCGGGCGGCAAGCGGCCTTCCTCGCCGAGTCGGCGCACGGCGTTTGCCACGCTCGCGGACAGCGGCTTGCCCGTGCCGTCGCCAAGTGCGGCATGCAGCACATCGCGCATCGCGGCGTAACGCTGCAAGCCGTCGAGGGCGAACGGTTCGTCATCCAGCGTGTCCGCATCGGCCTCGGCGAAATAAACCTTCAGCCGCTGGTTGAAGAAATACGCCACCGGGTGGGCCAGGAAACGCTGCAGCTGGCCCAGCGAAAGCGTGGTGTCCGGTACCCACGGCTCGAGTGTGTCCGTTGTGACCGACGCGTCGGCGGTGCGATGCGCCTGTTGCCACTCATGCGCATAGGTGAACACGCGGGCGTCATGTCCAGCTTCGAAATAGCGACGGCTGAACGGTTGCAGCGGGTATTCGCAGGTCAGCGCATCGAGCAGGTCTTCGCCGGCATCGGGCTCATCGGCGGCATCCTCCGCGCGATGCCAGCCGGCGGCGAGGTAATCGCGCAACTGGCCGACCAGTACGGACGGCGGCAGCTCGCTGTTGTCGCGCGCACTGCGACCGACCCAGCTGATGTGCAGCGCATCGCGGGCGGAGAGCAGCGCTTCCAGGAACAGATAGCGATCATCCTCGCGGCGCGAGCGATCACCGGGGCGCGCATGTCCTGCCACGGCCATCAAGTCGAAGTCGAGCGGGGTCTGCCGGCGTGGGTAATCGCCATCGTTCATGCCCAGCAGGCAGACCACGCGGAACGGAATCGCGCGCATCGGCATCAGCGTGCCGAAGCTCACCGCGCCGCCCATGAAGCGTTGCGACAGCCGACTCTCGTCGATCGCCTGCAGCCAGTGTTCGCGCACCACCGCCAGCGGAATCGGCTGATCGAAAGCTGCCTCATTGCACGCTTCCAGCCAGCTATCCAGCGCATCGTGCAGGCGATTCAGACGCGTCGCGTCCTCGCTGTCGTCGTTGTCGAAAAAGTCGCCCAGCACGTTGTGCAGGCGCTCGACCCAGGTGCCCGGTGTGGCCGGCGTGCTCAACAGTTGCCATGTTGTTTCAAGCCGATCCAGCAGCGCGCTGAGTGGGCCGAGCAGGGCGGCATCGAGCCCACCGACTTCGTCGTACGGTGCGATGCCGTCCAGCGTTTCACCATCGCCCACCGCATACCCGAGCAGCATCCGGCGCAGGCCGAAACGCCAGCTGTTCTGTTCCAGCGGTGGCAGGTCGAGGCTGCGTTTCTGCGTGCCGTCGAGACCCCAGCGAATGCCGGCGCCTTCGATCCAGCGGCGCAGGGTCGGCAGGTTATCCTCGGCCAGCTCGAAGCGACGACGCAGCGCCGGCACGTCGAGCAGGTCGAGCACGTCGCTGACCGCGAAGCGCGATTCGGGCAGGGCCAGCAGATGCGCCAGCGCCACGATCAACGGTGCGCTGACGCGGGCCGACTGGTCGGCCACGCTGTAAGGCAGATGCCGCGGGTCGCTGGCGGATAGCCGTCCAAACACCGCCCGCACATGTGGCGCGTAGGTCTGGATATCCGGCACCATCACGATCACATCGCGTGGCGCCAGCGGGTGGCCGTCACGCGCGGCCTGTTCGAACATCGCCAGCAACTGGTCGTGCAGGATCTCGACCTCGCGCTGCGGGTTGTGTGCGACGTGGAAACGCAGCGAGTTGTCGCCCGGCTGCCGTGGTTTTCGCTGCGACGTCTCCGCCGGCAGCGGCTGCAGATCCAGCACCGACTGCTGCACCTGCTGAAGCAGGCCATCGCCTTCGACATCCTGGAACAGGTCGATGCTGCGGCCGATGGCGGTGAAGCGGCCACGATAGCGCTCGGGCTGGTCGAAGCTGTCGAGCAGGCGGATATAGTCGCGTCCCTGCTTGCCCCACGCCGCCAGCAGCGGGTTGGCATGCAGATGTAGCTCCTCGTAGCGCGGCAGCGCGGGCAGGCCCGGCTTGTCGAGCTGGCGGCGATGATCGGCACGCAGCAGTTCGCGATCCTCGATGATGTCGGCCCAGTAATGCCGGCACGGATTGGCCACCACCAGCAGCACCTGGCTGAAACGTGCCATCGCGGTCAGCGCCTCCAGCGTTTGCTGCGGCAGCGAGGAAATGCCGAACACCACGATGCGTCGCGGCAGCGACGCAGGCCGCTCAGTCAGCTCGCCGATACGCGCCACGAAGGCGCGATGAATCGCGGCACGGTGATGCTCGCGTTCGGCCGTGCCGATGTCCTCCAGCAGCAGGCGCCACAGCTTGGGCTGCCAAAGTTGGTCGGAGCTAATCGGTGTGGTGCTGCCACGCAGGTCGTCGCGCAATACGTCGTGGCCGCGTTCCCAGTCGTCCAGCCAGTCGGCGCGATAGACCTGGTATTGATCGAACAGATCGGCGATCTGCATCGCCAGTTGAAACTTCTTGATCCAGTCCGGCTCGCCCGACCGCGCATCCGGCCCGGCCCGCAGAAAATCACGCAGCGGCGCAAAACCGTCGTCGTCCAGATGCTGCGGAATCAAGCGCAGCAGCCGCCAGCTCAGCCGCGACTTGTCGAACGGCGACGTCGCCGCCACCGCATCGCGGCCCAGCACCGCGCGATACGCCGTCCACAGGAACCGTCCCGGCAGCTGCACCTCCACCGCCGCGCTGATGCCCAGGCCACCATCGTCCGTCGAACGCGCCAGCGCCAGCTTCAGCCATTGCGCGATGCCGTTGCTCTGCACCAGCATCAACTCGTCTTCCAGCGGCCGCAGCGGCGCCCGCGCCAGCCATGCTGTCAGCAGATCACGCAGGTCTTCCAGGCGATTGCCGTGCAGCACCATCAGTCCCGGTTCGATTGGGGACGTTTCAGTGGGCAGGGTGGTGGCAGTCACAGCGGGTGGTGCTCAGGTGCGCTCATCAGGGGATTGTCTCCGAGTGAGGCGTGATTGTCGCTGGGGGTAGTCGCAGGGGTTGCGATGGGCGGGTTGTCACGGGGACTGCCGATGATTGATTGGTTGACGCTGGTGTTGGATCGGATTCAGCGCTCGCAAGCGAACCTTGAAGCGTTTTTTGGCCTCACGGTTTTTGGTGAGTTGCAGAGCTTGAGAGCAAGAGCTTTCGTCCTCCTTCGGAGGGCCAGTCACCTTTCTCTTGTGTGGCCAAGAGAAAGGTGACCCAAAGAGAAGGCCACCCCGCTTGGCGCTTGCCGCCCCTCCATGGGCGGCAAGTCCGTGAGCCGGGGCCGGGCTTTTCGACAGCACATCCGTGTGCTGGCGAAAAGGAATCGGCATCCTGCCGATTCCCCCTGCGGGGCCTGTCGACCCCGACTCACCGCCGCACAGGGGCCCCGGGTAGAGCAGCGGGCCATCGTGGCCCGCACTCGGTACGCCACCGCTGCGCGGTGGCGAGAGCTCAAGAGCCGAAAGCGGGAGACTTCGCTTTGCCCGGGTGTTCCAAGGCTGCGGATGTTTCAGTTCGGCCCAGAGCGTCCATTCGCTTAGATCCGAGCATTCTCGCTCGGCACAGAAGATCGCTTGACCGAACACGATTCAAACGACCGTGGGTGAATCTGGAACCGTTCTTCGCGGGTGAACCTGGCAGCGTCCTTTCACGGTGCAGACCCACAGCACATGTCGGCTTTCCCTGATGGTGGAGTGCGCCGCTGCCGGGTTATCAAGTCGCGTCGCCGCATGCTGCGGCGATGCATCGGTTTCGATGCCCCGTCTTGATAAGGAAAGTCGCATGTCGCAGAACCTGATCTCGCTCAACCTCTCCGATGAAACCCTGGCCAGCGTCGACGCCGCGCTCGACAGCCTGGAAACCGCCTTCATCGGCCTGATTGCGCTCACTCCCGAGCAGCGTCGCAGCCTCACTCGCATGGGCGACAAATCCGAAGTGTTCTGCCGGCAGAGCCTCACCCTGCTGGCGCAGAACCCGCAGGTGATCCCGCCCAGCTTCGACCTGCAGGAAGCGCAGGACGATCTCGAAGCCCTCGAAAGCCTGCGTCCGCGGTTGATGCGCATGCAGCGCCTCACCGAGCGCGCCAGGGATTCGGAAACCGCACTCGGCAGCGACGTGATGCATGCCTCGCTGGAGGGCTACGCCCTGCTCAAGGTCAGTGGCCGCAACCAAGGTCTGGAATCCCTGCGCGAGGAACTGGCCAGCCGCTTCGGTCGCCGCCGTCGCACCGCCGCGCCGGACACCGACACTGCCGCCTGATCCACCGCCCCGGCGCGTGCAACGCGCGCCGGGGTTGTTTCACCCGCCACGTTTGCGCCCGCCCGCGCGACTTCCCGCACTACGCATCCCGGCACCGGCCGTTTGCACGGCATCGCAGTCCCGACTGACGCCAGCCCAGCCACGTGTTCCGCCATCGTCAGCGCATGCCGCGCGATGCCTGCCGCTTTCGGCGTCATCGATGGCACTTCAAGCGTCGACGGGATCGGAAAAAGCGCCGTCGACGCCACTCAAAGCGCTGACATCAGCGCTTGAAGCGCCGATGCCGCCGCTTCAAGCGCCATCGACGGCACTTGCCGACTCTTCCGTTGGCGAAAAAAGCGACAACGCCGGCACTTCAAGCGCTGCGCGCGGCGGAAAAAGCGGCAATCACGCGGGAAAAAGTGCCGATGATGGCGGTACGCGACGCTTCGGCAAGAGCAAAAAGCGCCGTGGTCGTCGGTTCAAGCCTTGAGCTTGGCGGTCAAGGCGGCATGGGAACGGGGCAGGTTCACTTCCAGCCTTGATTAAATGAACCTGACCCTGAGATTTAACCCCGAGATTTAATCCAACACACAGATCTTGAAGCGCGTGGAAGCGACGGGCTGGACACCGCCCAACCAGGCCGGCGATAAGGACTATCTGGATCGGATCCAACGCTACAAGGCTGCACACGGCGGCTGACTTCGGGTAGCACCCACCAAGACTTGCAACAAGGGGAAAGATAGTGCCAAGTGTCAACCAATTGCTGGGCTATCTGAGGGCTTGGTGGCTTCGCCCACCTGAGTGCGGCAAAAACAGCCAAGATACTGAGGCCCTGGTCTCGTCTAATGACGGTATCTCGCAGAAACTCACTCAGTACCTGAGAACTGCTGCACCAACTTATGCAGTCTTGCTGCGCGGACATTGGGGCGTGGGCAAGTCTTTTCGCTGGCGCAGGTTTAGGGAACGCGAACTCAATGCTCTGGGCAAGAGAGACATAACTTTTTCAGTTGCGGGTCTTGCAACGCTCGAAGACCTTGAGCGGTCACTTTTCCTTGCCTCCATCGGTGACCTTGGCAATGGCCTTCTGAAAGAGACCGGGACAGTCGTAGGTCGGGCACTACTTCGAATGGTGAAGGTTGAGCCCGACGACATTAAGCTCAAAGCCGACGTGCAGGCAGGAAAGACGGTTGTTTGCATCGACGACATGGAGCGCTTCGCCGGTGATTTCAGGATATTGTTCGGGTTTATCGTTTCCCTTCTCGATGCAGCGACGTTACACGTGGTCTTGATCGCTGACGAGGTTCGGGCTCGCAAAGCGTTGAAGGGTTACGGGAAATATAAAGAGCGCATCATTTCCCAGACATTTGAGGTGCAGCCTGACATCGCTGCGTTCTATGAGGTAACCGTCAAGGGATATGTGAATCAGAATGCACGAAAGGCGCTGCTCGACGTAAAGGATCATGTAGTGGCGTTGCTCGAGGAGAAGGGCCTCAAGAATCTTCGTACCGCGCGAACCATCCTGGATGAACTCAACGCAATCCTCTCTGATATGCAGTGGCCGACTGGCCGTGTTGCCTCTCTGGGTTCATTAATCTCCGCGGTGACGTTTCATGTCATGGCCGTGAGCAAGGATGCGGCCAATGAGGCATTGGTACGGGAGGTTTTCCTTCACGGAGACCTTGGGACAGCGCTGATGTTCAGCAGGATCAATAAGGAAAAGGATTCGATTGAGGACGACAAACTTGCGGATATTGGTGAGCTGATCAAGGGGCTGGGTTTTGAGGCAGATGTTTATGAGTGGCATGGGTCGAAGGGCTTCGCCGCTTACGTGTCGGGGGATCATTTCGACCCAAACCTCATCGCGAGTGACTTCCAGCTCTTTGGAGTAAAGTCATTAGAGGGGGTGTCAGTTCTCGAACGATTCCGCAGCTATCGGACTATGAGCGAGACCGATTTTCGAACCAATGTTGCTGAGCTGGAGGAGATGATTCGAACCCGAGACTTTCACTACCTGCAGCACATCTGGGAGGCCTATGAAATTCTGGATCACCTCGCCAGGCAGAGGCTGGTTGAAAGAACTCCCGAAGACTGCCACGACACGTTCCTCACATTGGTCAATGAGATTGATCCTGCGAGTGCGATCAATCCTTCATTTGAAGTTTGGTCGGAAAGACGTGACTCAGTTCAAGAAGAAGTTTTGGTCGGCCTGCGGGTACTCGAGGGACGAATTCGGGCCGAGGTGCAAAAGGCCAACGATGAGAGCACTAGGAAAGCCATTATCGAAGGGTTGGGGAGTGAGCCGAATGATGCAATGACGACCCCATTCGCGAACGCTGACCCTCAAATGATCTATCAGCGACTTCTCGCTTCAGGGCGGCCAGGCATCAACCGGATGAAGAAATTCGTTGACCGTCGGCTCAGCATCATAAATATCGCTGACTTCACGCGAGACGAGGCGCCCTTCGCGGATGCACTGGCTGAGATCATCGAATCAAACACTTCCAGCTCGGCCCCCGTTTCACTGGATGCTGCAGCTTGGCTTGAACTGCGCGATGCGCTCCGACGCTTTGTGAAGGTTGTCGTCCCTGCTCAAGATAGAAGCGGCGATGACATTGACTCATCTGATGCTAGTGAAGAACCTGATCAGGTTTAGAGGATTTGCTCGTTTGATATGCGAAAACGGGGCCAGATTCACATACTGCGATAACGGCTTCGGTTCGAAGGAGGACTTTCCGTGCCGACTCCTGTAGGTCCACCATCTTCAAAGGATAGTGACGGGGTTGTTCGTGGCGTTTGCCATGCGCTGAGGCTTAGTCGCTGCTCTGGCTTGTATGAAGAGTGCGGGCCACGATGGCCCGCTGCTCTACACGGGGCCCCTGTGCGGCGGTGAGTCGGGGACGACAGGCCCGCAGGGGAGTCGACATGGATGTCGGCTCCTTTTCGCCAGCACAGGATGTGCTGTCGAAAAGCCCGGCCCCGACTCACGGACTTGTCGGGCAGGATGCCCGGCAAGCGCCAAGCGGGGTGGCCTTCTCTTTGGGTCACCTTTCTCTTGGCCACACAAGAGAAAGGTGACTCGCCCTCCGCAGGAGGACGAAAGCCCTTGCTCTGAAATCACGATGATCGCAGTGATCAAGGCTATCGAGCGAAAGCATCGCGCACAGGCTGCGCTCCAGGTGTGGGTGAAGGTCGCGGAGCCACCGCACAAAAAAATTCGCCAGCCCCTTGTCGATCCCGCGATCCCCCATTCGTCGCCTCCATGAAACCGGCACTGCAACCACCGCAGTCGCCACTCTCATCAAACAACCGGAGACACGACGATGCGATGCATGGTGATGGTCAAGGCCACGGCTGATTCCGAAGCGGGCGTGATGCCGACGGAGGCGTTGCTGACGGCAATGGGCAAGTTCAACGAGGAGCTGGTCAAGGCCGGCGTGATGCTCGCCGGTGAAGGGCTCAAGCCCAGTTCGGCGGGTGCGCGGGTGCGCTTTTCCGGCAGTCAGCGACAGGTAGTCGACGGGCCGTTTGCTGAGACCAAGGAGCTGGTCGCGGGGTTCTGGCTGTGGCAGGTGAAGTCGATGGACGAGGCGATCGAATGGGTCAGGCGTTGCCCCAATCCGATGGAGGGCGAATCCGAGATCGAGATCCGGCCAATATTCGAGGCCGAGGATTTCGGCGAGGAGTTCACGCCAGAATTGCGTGAGCAGGAAGATCGGCTGCGTGCCGAGATGGCCGCGCGCGACTGAGATCCACTGGAAACAGCATCTTTCCCGATATCAAGGAGCACATCATGCAACTGGTCACCTACCTGATTCTCGACAAGAACGCCGAAGAGGCTTTCACCTTCTACGCCCAGTGCCTGCGCGGCAAGATCACCCGGCTGATGCGCTTCGGCGACATGCCCGATGCCGAAGACATGCCGGAAACCACGCGCAAGTTGGTGGTGCATGTGCGACTGGAAGTGGGCGACCAGTTGCTGATGGGTTCGGACTGCCATCCCGAGCGCCCCTACGACGGCATCCGCGGCTGTTCGGTGTCGATCATGCTCGATGACGTGGACGAGGCGCAGCGCGTCTTCGATGCGCTCGCCGAAGGCGGCAAGGTGGAGATGCCGTTCGCGCCCACGTTCTGGGTCGAGCGCTTCGGCATGCTGGAGGATCGCTTCGGCGTGTCGTGGATGGTCAATGGCGGCAAGGTGCCCTGAGCATGCGCTTCATGCTGCTGCTGATTCCCGGCGTGGATGCGATGGCGACGGCGCAGACAACTTCTGACGTCGATGCTGTCGCCGCGATGGCGTGCTATCACCAGCAACTGCACGAGGCCGGCGTGCTGATCACGCTCGATGGTCTGCACCCGCCGTCACGCGGCGCGCGGGTCAGCTTTGCCGCAGGTAAGCCGGAGGTCATCGAAGGGCCGAGCATGGACACATACAGCATGCTCGGCGGTTACTGGATGATCGAGGTGGCGTCACGCGCGCAGGCGATCGACTGGGCCGCGCGTTACCCGGCCGAGCCCGGCGATGTGATCGAGGTGCGTCAGGTGCAGGAATTCACCGACGTGCCGCCCGAATTGCAGCGTGTGCTGATCGGCGAGGTGGGTGGGCCGGACGATCAAGATCAGCCTGCGTCGATGCGGCAGCGGCGCACCGCGAACGCATGAGTCAGCCGGGATGCGGATGCATGGCGATGGAGGAATGATCGGCGCGCGGGGCCGGTCGGCTTGCGTCGTTGCTGCGCAGGTGGTGTCATCGGCGCCCATGAGCGCCAACGACACCCATCGCGCGATCGACGCCGTCTGGCGTATCGAATCGCCCCGGCTGATCGCCGGGCTGGCACGCATGCTTCGCGATGTGGGGCTGGCCGAGGAGCTGGCGCAGGATGCCCTGGTGGTGGCGCTGGAGCAGTGGCCGCAGAGCGGCGTACCGGACAATCCGGGCGCCTGGCTGATGACCACCGCCAAGCGTCGCGCGATCGATCGCCTGCGCCGGCACAAGCTGCTCGAGCGCAAGCATGTCGAACTGATGCATGCGCTGGAAAGCGAACAGGAAACCGCCGTGTCCCAAGTGGAAGCCGCACTGGATGACCCGATTGGCGACGACCTGCTGCGCCTGATCTTCACTGCCTGCCATCCGGTGTTGTCGCAAGAGGCAAGGGTGGCGCTGACCCTGCGCCTGCTCGGTGGCTTGAGTACCGATGAAATCGCGCGCGCCTTTCTGGTGCCGGAGGCCACCGTGGCCCAGCGCATCGTGCGCGCGAAACGCAGCCTGACCAAGGCGAAGGTGCCGTTCGAGGTGCCGCGTGGCGACGAATTGATCGAGCGCTTGTCGTCGGTGCTCGGCGTGATCTACCTGATCTTCAATGAAGGCTATACCGCAACCGCAGGCGGCGACTGGGTACGACCGGGATTGTGCGAGGAAGCGCTGCGACTGGGTCGCGTGCTGGTCGGCCTGATGCCGCGGGAGCCGGAAGTGCACGGCCTGCTGTCGCTGATGGAAATCCAGGCCTCGCGCCTACGTGCACGCGTGGATCATCGCGGCGAGCCGGTGCTGCTGATGGGGCAGAACCGCGCACAGTGGGATCAGCTGCTGATCCGCCGCGGCCTGGTGGCACTCGAACATGCCGAGAAGTTCGGCGGCACGCTCGGCCCCTATGCACTGCAAGCCGCCATCGCCGCATGCCACGCCCGCGCGGTGACTGCTGACGCCACCGATTGGCTCCGCATCGCCGCGCTCTACGCCACCCTCGCCGAACAACACCCGTCACCCGTGGTCGAACTCAACCGCGCCGTCGCGTTGTCGATGGCCTTCGGGCCTGAAGCCGGGCTTGCCGTGGTGGATGCGCTGGTTGCCGACGGTGCACTAGTCAATTACCACCTGCTGTTTGCGGTGCGTGGCGATTTGCTGGAAAAGTTGGGGCGTAAGTCTGAGGCACGCAGCGAGTTCGAGCGTGCGGCCGAGTTGACGCGCAATGAGCGGGAGCGGGCGTTGCTGCAGGCGAGGGCGGAGGCTTGTGGGGATTCCGTGTGAACGCTTCGGAATCAGGTATTTCTCGACGCAGCAATTCCAGTTTGCGAAGGGTCTGTCACTTCGAATCAGGCAGGCTTTTCCGTACTGTGTCCGTACCAACGAAAAAGGCCACCCGTTGAGGTGGCCTTTTTCGTTGAATCTGTTGGTGGGCGATGCAAGGATCGAACTTGCGACACCTGCCGTGTGAAGGCAGTGCTCTACCGCTGAGCTAATCGCCCGCCGAGAACGCGGCATTTTAGGGGCAGTTGACGGCGTGGTCAATGCTTTCGGATGAGGAGGGTGCGGGCCGTTGGGTCGGTGTCTGGGCGTGGGCTGGCGCGTGATCTGGCGGGTGGGCTGTAAACTTGCCGCTTCCCTCGATGCCGAAGCACAGCCCCATGCTCCTTCTCAGCGCCCACGCCCCGCATATCCTGCAAGCCCTGCAACAGTTCGAAGTGACGCCGTGGAAGGCGATCGGGCTGCTCGGTTCGGTGATGTTCACCAGCCGCTGGTTCGTGCAGCTGTACTACACGCGCAAGCTGAAGCGGGTAGTGATGCCGCTGGCGTTCTGGTGGTTGTCGGTGTGCGGCAGTGCGTTGCTGCTTTCTTATTTCATCTTCGGCAAGAACGATTCGGTGGGCATCATCTCGAATTTCTTTCCGGCGTTCGTGTCGATCTACAACCTGGTCGTGCATCTGCGGCATCAGAAAAACAGCATCACGGGTGATGCGACGACGTGATCTGCGACGCCTTGTGGGACGAGGCGTAGAGCGGGCAATGCCCGCCATTTGCCTTGGCGCGTTTGGGGTTGCGGGTTCGGTGTGAAGCAGAGCCGGCGGGCAGTGCCCGCCCTACGTGGCGTGAGGATCGCGGGGTGCGTGGCGGGTGGGTTATTCGGGGTCGTAGTCGAGGTTTGGGGCTAGCCAGCGTTCGGCGTCGGCCATGCTCCAGCCTTTGCGTTTGGCGTAGTCGGCGACTTGCTGCTTGTCCAGCCGGCCGACCACGAAGTACTGGCTGTCCGGGTGCGAGTAGTACCAGCCGGAGACGGCGGCGGTGGGGTACATCGCCATGCCCTCGGTGAGCTCGATGCCGGTGTTGGCAGTGGCATCGAGCAACTGGAACAGGGTGGTTTTCTCGGTGTGGTCGGGGCAGGCCGGATAGCCGGGTGCGGGGCGGATGCCGCGGTATTTCTCGGCGATCAGTGACTCGTTGTCGAGCGATTCGTCGGTGGCGAAGCCCCAGAATTCCTTGCGCACGCGTTCGTGCATGTGCTCGGCAAACGACTCGGCCAGGCGATCGGCGAGTGCCTTGAGGATGATCGAGGAGTAGTCGTCGTAGTCAGCCAGGAAGCGGTTGAGATGCTCCTCGATGCCGATGCCGGCGGTGACGGCAAAGCCGCCGATCCAGTCGGGCTTGTTGAATTCTTTGGGGGTGATGAAGTCGGCCAGGCACAGGTTGGGGCGCTCGACGGGTTTGTCGGCTTGCTGGCGCAGGCTGTGGAGGGTGGCGAGGGTCTGGCTGCGACTGGCGTCGGTATAGACTTCGACGTCGTCGCCGACGTTGGCCGCCGGCCACAGGCCGATGACGGCGCGGGCGGTGAGCCATTTTTCGGCGATGATCTTGTCGAGCATCGCTTGGGCGTCGCGGAATAGTTCGCTGGCTTGTTCGCCGACGATTTCGTCGGTGAGGATGGCGGGGTAGTGGCCGGCCAGTTCCCAAGCCTGGAAGAACGGGGTCCAGTCGATGTACGGGCGCAGCTTGTTCAGGTCGTAGTCGTCGAACACGGTGATGCCGGGCTGGTTCGGCTGGGGCGGTTCGTATGCAGCCCAATCGCAGCTGAAGCGCTGCTCGCGCGCCTTTTCGAGTGACACCAGTTTCTTGCCGGGGCCGCGGTTGCGATGGCGTTCGCGCACATCGGCGTATTCGGCGCGTACCTTGGTCAGGAATTCGTCGACCAGTTCCTTGCTGACCAGCGACTGCGCCACGCCGACGGCGCGCGAGGCATCCTTTACCCACACGGTGCCGGCCTTGTAGTGCGGTTCGATCTTCAGCGCGGTGTGTGCGCGCGAGGTGGTGGCGCCGCCGATCATCAGCGGGATGTGGAAATCCTGTCGCTGCATTTCGCGGGCGACCTGGCTCATCTCTTCCAGCGACGGGGTGATCAGGCCGGACAGGCCGATCATGTCGGCGTTTTCGGCGATCGCGGTTTCCAGGATCTTCTGTGCCGGCACCATCACGCCGAGGTCGATCACTTCGAAGTTGTTGCAGCGGAGCACCACGCCGACGATGTTCTTGCCGATGTCGTGCACGTCGCCCTTGACCGTGGCCATGATGATCTTGCCGTTGTTCTTGCCGACGTCACCGGTGCGCAGCTTTTCCTCTTCGATGAAGGGCAGCAGGTAGGCCACCGCCTTCTTCATCACGCGCGCGGATTTCACCACCTGCGGCAGGAACATCTTGCCGGCGCCGAACAGGTCGCCGACGACGTTCATGCCATCCATCAACGGGCCTTCGATCACGTCGAGCGGGCGGGTGGAAAGCTGGCGCACTTCCTCGGTGTCTTCGACCACGTACTGGTCGATGCCGTGCACCAGTGCATGGCTGAGCCGCTCCTTCACCGGCTTCTCGCGCCAGGCCAGCGTCTCGACGACGATTTCGCCTTTCTTCTTGCGGAACTTGTCGGCGATTTCCAGCAGGCGCTCGGTGCCGTCGTCGCGGCGGTTGAGCACCACGTCTTCGACGCGCTCGCGCAGTTCCGGATCGAGGTCATCGTAGATCGCCAGCGCACCTGCGTTGACGATGCCCATATCCATGCCGGCCTTGATGGCGTGGTAGAGGAACACCGAATGGATCGCCTCGCGCACGGTGTCGTTGCCGCGGAACGAGAACGAGACGTTGGAGACGCCGCCGGAAATGTGGCAATCGGGGAAGCGCTTTTTCAGCTCGCGGGTGGCTTCGATGAAGTCGACCGCGTAGTTGTTGTGTTCCTCGATACCGGTGGCGATGGCGAAGATGTTGGGATCGAAGATGATGTCTTCGGGCAGGAAATCGAGCTGCTCGGTGAGCAGTTTGTGGGCGCGCGAACAGATCTCGACCTTGCGCTCACAGGTATCGGCCTGGCCGACTTCGTCGAATGCCATCACCACGGCGGCGGCACCGTATTGCTGCACCTTGCGCGCCTGTTCGAGGAATTGTTGCTCGCCTTCCTTCATCGAGATCGAGTTGACGATGCCCTTGCCTTGCAGGCAGCGCAGGCCGGCCTCGATCACCGTCCACTTGGACGAGTCGATCATGAACGGTACGCGGGCGATGTCAGGTTCGGACGAGATCAGGTTGACGAAGCGGGTCATCGCCGCTTCGGAGTCGATCAGGCCCTCGTCCATGTTGATGTCGATGATCTGCGCACCGTTCTCGACCTGCTGGCGTGCGACGACGATCGCCTCGTCGTAGCGCTCCTCCTTGATCAGCTTGCGGAACTGGGCCGAGCCGGTGACGTTGGTGCGTTCGCCGACGTTGATGAAGAGCAGGTCGGGCGTGACGACCAGCGGCTCGAGGCCGGAAAGACGGGTGTGTCTGGTCATCTCAGGCGGCCTCCGCCTGTGCCGAAGGCAAGGTGCGCGGCGCATACGGTCGCACCGCTTCGGCAATCGCACGAATGTGCGCGGGGGTGGTGCCGCAGCATCCGCCGACCAGGTTCAACAGGCCGTCGCGGGCGAAGCCGCCGATGATTGCCGCCATGTGCTCGGGCGATTCGTCGTATTCGCCGAAGGCATTCGGCAGGCCGGCATTCGGATGGGTGCTGACATGGCTTTCGCACAGGTTGGCCAGCGTCTGCACGTGTGGGCGCAGTTCGTCGGCACCGAGTGCGCAGTTGAAGCCGACGGATAACGGACGCGCATGACGCACAGAGTAGTAGAACGCTTCGGCGGTCTGGCCGGAGAGGGTGCGGCCGGAGCGGTCGGTGATGGTGCCGGAGATCATCACCGGCATGCGCGCGCCACGCTGGTGGAACAGTTCGCTGAGTGCGAACAGCGCGGCCTTGGCGTTGAGCGTATCGAAGATTGTTTCGACCATGATCACGTCGGCGCCACCGTCGATCAGGCCGTTGGCCGACTCGGTGTAGTTCTCGGCCAGTTCCTCGAAGGTGACGTTGCGGAAGCCCGGATCATTCACGTCGGGTGACAACGACGCGGTGCGGCTGGTCGGGCCGAGCACGCCGATCACGAAGCGCGGCTTGTCGGGATTTTTCGTGGTATAGCCGTCGCAGGCCGCGCGGGCCAGACGCGCGCCGGCCACGTTCAATTCGTGGGCGAGATGCTGCAGCTTGTAATCGGCCTGGCTGATGCGGGTAGCGTTGAAGGTATTGGTTTCGACCAGGTCGGCGCCGGCTTCCAGATAGGCTTCGTGCACGCCGCGAATGATTTCCGGTTGGGTGATACTGAGCAGGTCGTTGTTACCTTTCAGATCGCAACCGCCGGGGTGGGCATGATTGTCGTGGAATTCGGCATGGCCATCGTGGCCGTGTTCGAAGCGATCGCCGCGAAATCCCTCTTCGTCCAGCTCGTGTGCCTGCAGCATGGTGCCCATGCCGCCATCGAGAATCAGGATGCGCTGGCGCAGCGCCTGTTCGAGCAGGGCGACACGGTCGGGGTGGATCCAGGGCAGGGTACTCATCGGTGTTCCTTGATACATGTGCGGTGTAGTGAATTGCGGGGCAAACTGGAATGGCATGTGCTTAAGCGAGAAGCGGGAAGCAAGTGCGAAACGCCAACTTGCGTCATTCCTGCGAAAGCAGGAACCCAGAGCCTTGGGTGGCGAGTAAAGGCTGGAGTCACTAGATTCCTGCCTTCGCAGGAATGACGAAACACGGGCGATGCGGAGGCAAGGGTCATTTGAGTCAGGCGGGCTTGCGCGCCAGCAGGCTGATCACTTCGAAATGCGGCGCCTTGCGCTCGCGGCTGAGCCGGTTGCAGCTGACTACCTCAAGGCCGGCCTTTCTGGCGAAGCCGTTGAGCTGTTCGCTGCTGAAGCCGAGGTTGCGATGGTCGAACGGCTCGACCACGGCGCGGTGATCATGCGCGCCGAGGGTGACGGCGAGCAGCCGGCCGCCCGGGCGCAGCAGTCGTGCAGCCTCGGCCACGGCCTGGGCGGGATGTTCGGCATAGGTGAGGGCATGCAGCATCAAGACGAGGTCGAAACGCTGCTCGCCCAGGTCGAGCGCATGCATGTCGCCCTGGCGCACCTGCACGTTGCCGAATGCCTCCAGCCGCTTGGCGGCGGCTTCGACCACGCGCTCGCTGGAGTCGATGCAGACGATGGAGTGCGCATGCGGCGCCAACAGTTCGGCGGTGATGCCGTCGCCGGAGGCGATATCCAGCACGTCGCCGGTTTCCAGCAATTGCAGCAGCGAGCGCGCCAAGGTTTCCCAGGTGCGGCCGGGCGAGTAGTGGCGCTCCATGTCACCGGCGACGGTATCGGCCCAGCCCGCTTCGCGGGCGCGGTTGGCCAGCACGCCGGGCACGCGCGCGCTGTCCTCGCGCAGCAAGGCATCGTCGATGCTTTCGCGCAATGAGTGAAGCAGGTTGTGCTGGGCTTCGTCGCCTTCGCTGTTGGCGCGGTAATAGGCCGAGACACCGGCGCGGCGGTCGCGCACCAGTCCGGCTTCTTTCAGTTTGGCCAGATGGGTCGATACGCGTGGCTGGGCCAGGTGCAGAACGGCGGCCAGCTCGGCCACGGTCAGTTCCTCGCCTTCGAGCAAGGCGAGCAAACGTACACGGGTAGGGTCGGCGAGCAGGCGCAGCACGCTGGAAGCGGTAGCCAGATCCATCGGGAGATGTCCTCGTATCCCTGTATCGCGATAAAGAGATAACAAGTCTGGCCGGGCTTTGCCGGGCCGTCAAGGTTCGAGTGCTGCAAGCGCACAAAAGCCGTTGTCGGGCGCCGACTATAATGGGCGGCTGATTACCCTCCCAATGGAGCACCTCATGGATTTCAATTTCACCGACGACCAGCTGTCGATCCAGGCGATCGCCCGTGATTTCGCCCAGAAGCGGATTGCGCCGGTGGCCGCCGAACTCGACGCCAAGGGCGAGTTTCCGCTCGAAAACATCCGCGAGATGGGCCAGCTGGGGTTGATGGGTATCGAAGTGCCGGAGGAATACGGCGGGGCCGGCATGGACTCGATCGCGTACGCGCTGGCAGTGATGGAAATCGCCACTGCCGACGCCGCCACCTCGACCATCATGTCGGTGAACAACTCGCTGGTCTGCAACAGCATCCTCAAGCATGGCAACGAGGAGCAGAAGCAGAAATACGTGCGTGCCATTGCGACGGGCGAGGCAATTGGCGCGTATGCGCTGACCGAGCCGCAGTCCGGCTCCGACGCCTCGGCGATGCATACTCGCGCCAGCAAGAACGAGAACGGCGACTGGGTCATCAACGGCAAGAAGAGCTGGATCACCTCTGGCCAGGTGGCGCGCTATATCGTGCTGTTTGCGATCACCACGCCGGGTGTGGGTGCCAAGGGCGTGTCGGCGTTCATCATCGATACCCAGCTGCCGGGTTTTCATGCGGGCAAGAGCGAGCCGAAGCTGGGCATTCGCGCGTCGGCTACGTGCGAGATCGAGTTCACCGATTACATCTGTTCGAAGGAAAACCTGCTGGGTGAACCCGGCAAGGGTTTCTCGATCGCGATGGGCGTGCTCGATGCCGGCCGCGTCGGCATCGCCTCGCAGTCGGTGGGCATTGGTCGCGCCGCGTATGAGGCGTCACTGGAATGGTCGCGCGAGCGCAAGGCGTTTGGCCATCCGATCGGCACGTTCCAGATGACCCAGGCCAAGATTGCCGACATGAAGTGCAAGCTCGATGCCGCCACCTTGCTTACCCTGCGTGCCGCATGGGCCAAGGGTGAAGCCGACAAGAACGGTGGCCGTTTCGGCACCGAAGCCTCGGTCGCCAAACTGGTCGCCTCGGAAGCGGCGATGTGGATCACCCACCAGGCTGTGCAGATCCATGGCGGCATGGGTTACTCCAAGGAAATGCCGCTGGAACGCTACTTCCGTGACGCCAAGATCACCGAGATTTATGAAGGCACGAGTGAGATTCAGCGCCTGGTGATTGCGAGAGCGGAGACGGGCTTGCGCTGAAAAGCGGGAAGTGAGTGTGGAGGAGTGAGAAGTGAGAGAGGGCCAAGGCAGAGCAAAAGCTTGAGGCTGGTCATCCGCACAACAAAAAGCCCCGGCATCATGCCGGGGCTTTTTGTTTGAAGAGCTGAAAATTTGAATGGCGGATAAAAAGTGAGACAGAGCCTGATGCTCTCGGCTCTCTCCCACTTCTCACTCCTCCACACTCACTCCTCGCTCTACTGCCCTCGGCGCGGATCAGAATCGAACGATTGCATGTTCGAGCCCGAAGCCGTCTTCGGCTGTTCGTCGTGATCGAGCTTGTCGCCGAGCAGGCGACGCACCACCACGTAGAACACCGGAATCAGCAGTACGCCGAGGAAGGTGGCGAAGACCATGCCGCCGATCACGCCGGTGCCGATCGCGTGACGGGCGTTGGCGCCGGCGCCGGTGGAGATGAACAACGGGAACACGCCGAGGATGAAGGCCAGCGAGGTCATCAGGATCGGGCGCAATCGCAGTTGGGCCGCGGTGACCACGGCATCACGCAGTGATTTGCCGGCTTGCTGTTGTTCCACCGCGAATTCCACGATCAGGATCGCGTTCTTCGCGGCCAGGCCGATCACCGTGATCAGGCCGATCTTGAAGTAGATGTCATTGGGCAGGCCGCGCAGCATCGTGAACACCACCACGCCGAGCAGGCCCAGTGGCACGACCAGCAGTACCGCCACCGGAATCGACCAGCTTTCATACAAGGCGGACAGGGCCAGGAACACGATCACGATCGACAGGATCATCAGCAGGGTAGCCGCGTTACCGGACAACACCTCCTGATACGACTGACCGGTCCAGTCGTAACCGTAACCCTTGGGCAGATCGTTGGTGACCATGTTTTCCATCTGCTGCATCGCTTCGCCCGAGGCATAGCCTGGTGCCGGCGAGCCGACGATTTCCACAGCCGAATAGCCGTTGTAGCGGGTCAGCGAGGGTGACGACATGTCCCACTTGGTGTGCACCACGTTCGATAGCGGAATCATCGCCGGCGTGCCGGCGGCGGTGCTCTGCGTGCTGGGGGTGAAGATGTGCTGCAACGCTTCCGGGCCCATGCGGTAAGCCGCATCGGCCTGGATGATCACGCGTTTGACACGCCCGCCATAGGTGAAGTCGTTGACGTATACCGGTGCCAGCATCAAGCCGATTGCGTTGTAAATGTCACCCACCGACAGTCCCATGGACTGGGCCTGGACGCGATCCACATCCAGATGCAGCTGCGGTGCGTCTTCCAGCGTATTGGGGCGCACGCCGGTCAACACGGGGTTCTGGGCAGACTTGCCGAGCAAGGTGTTGCGCGCCTGGGTGAGCGCACTACGCCCGGCACCACTGCGGTCCTGCAGATACATGTCGAAACCGCCAAACTGACCCAGGCCCTGCACAGTCGGAATATTGACCACGAAGATGCTGGCATCGTGTACCTGATGCAGTGCGCCGTTGGCACGCTGGATGAACTGCGCGGCCGTGGCATCACGCTTGGCCCAGTCCTTGAGTTTGATGAAACCCATGCCGGCGTTTTCACCGGAGCCGATGAAGCTGAAGCCAGTTACCTGCAGCACGCCATCGACGGCACTGTCCTTTTTCAGGATCTCGCGCATCTGGGCCATGACTTCGTCAGTGCGCTGCTTGGTCGCACCAGGCGGCAGCTGGATCACCGCCAGTGCGTAGCCCTGATCCTCCTCGGGCAGAAAGCTGCCGGGGAGACGGGTGTAAAGAAAGCCTGCAAGCACGGCCAGCAGCACGAATACCATCATCCAGCGCGGTGCATGGCGAATCGCGCCACCGATGTGTCCGGTGTAGGTGTGCGTGGTCCAGTCGAAGAATTCGTTGAACTTGCGATAGACGACGTTCTTCTTCTTGTGATGCTCGGCCTGCAGGAAGCTGGCGCAAAGTGCCGGCGTGAACGACAGCGCGAGGAAGGCCGAGAAACCCATCGACACGGCGATGGTCAGCGCGAACTGCTTGTAGATCACGCCGGTGGCACCGGGTTGCAGCGAGGACGGCACGAACACCGCAGCCAGCACCACGGTGATCGCCACCACGGCGCCGGTGATCTGTCCCATCGCCTTGCGCGTGGCGTCCTTGGGCGACAGGTTTTCCTCGGTCATGATGCGTTCGACGTTCTCGATCACCACAATCGCGTCATCCACCACGATGCCGATTGCCAGCACCATGCCGAACAAGGTCAGCTGGTTGATCGTGAAGCCGAGCATCAGCATGCCCATGAAGGTGCCGAGCAGGGCGACCGGGATGACCAGGGTCGGGATGATGGTGGCGCGGAAATTCTGCAGGAACAGCAGCATCACCAGGAACACCAGCACGATCGCCTCGATCAGCGTGTGCACCACTTCATCGATCGAGATGGTGACGAAGGTGGTGCTGTCATACGGGCTGAACCAGCTCACACCCTGCGGAAAGCTGGGGGCAAGTTCGTCCATCTTGCTGCGCACGGCGGTCGCCACGTCCAGCGCATTGGCGCCGGGCAGCAACTGGATCGCGAAGGCACCGATCGGCTTGCCGTCGTACTGGGTATTGAAGCCGTAGCCATTGGGCCCGAAGCTGATCCTGCCTACGTCGCCGAGGGTGACCGTGGTGCCGTCATTGTTGGCCCGCAGAATGATGCCGGCAAACTGCTCGGGCGTGGTGAAGCGGCCCTCGGTCGACACGGTGGCACTGAAACCCTGACCGGGCAGGGCCGGGTCGGCACCGAGCGAACCGGCGGCGAACTGCACGTTCTGCGCCTTGACCGCAGCCAGCACCTCGCTGGCGGAGAGGCCATAACCCTGCAGCTTGTCCGGGTTCAGCCAGATGCGCATGGCGTACTCGGAGCCGAACTGCTGGGTGCTGCCGACGCCGGGGATACGTGCAATCTGATCGAGCACCTGCGAGCCGACGATATCGTTGAGGCGGTCACGGTCAATATCGGGAGTATCCGATTTCACGGCCACCACCATCAGGAAGCCGGCGTTGGCCTTGGCTACCACCACGCCCTGCTGGGTTACCTCGGAGGGCAGGCGTGGGGTGGCCAGCGCCACCTTGTTCTGCACCTGCACCTGGGCGATGTCGGGATCCGTGCCGGTTTCGAAAGTCAGCGTGATCTGGGCACGGCCGCTGGCGCTGGAGGATGAATTGAAATACAGCAGATGATCGATGCCGGTGAGCTGCTGTTCGATTACCTGGGTAACCGTTTTTTCGGTGGTATCGGCGTTGGCGCCGGGATAGTTCGCCGTCACCGTCACCGATGGTGGTGCGATGTTCGGGTATGACTCCACGCCCAGATTGAGAATGGAAAGTACGCCACCCAGGGAAATCAGGATCGCCAGAACCCAGGCGAAAATCGGACGGTCGATGAAAAAACTCGGCATGGTCTTCGCTCCGTTACTTGCCGCTGCGCGCAGTCGCTGGCGGCAGGGAGCCAGGCTTGTCCGCCGCTTGTTCCTGCTTCCACGGCGAAGCCTTGACCGGTGCCCCGTCCTTCACGTTCTGGATGCCAGAGACCACGATCTGGTCGCCAGCTTCAATGCCATCGGTAACCACCCAGTCACCGCCGGCCATGTCGGCCGTGGTGATGTTCTTGCGCGTGGCCTTGCCATCCTTGCCGATAGCCATGACATACGCGCCGCTGGTGTCGCGCAGTACCGCACGCTGCGGAATCAGGAACACTTTGTGCTGCTCTCCGAGGTGCGCCGTGATCGTCACGTACATGCCCGGCAACAGTTTGTGCCTGGGGTTCGGGATTTGCGCACGCAAATTGACCGAACCGGTCGACGGATTGACCGTGGTGTCGGAAAAATCCAGCGTGCCCGGCTCGCCGTAGGTGCTGCCGTCCTGCATGGTGATGCTGACGCTGGTGTTGCTGGTGTTCGCCAGGGTCACGTTGCCCTTGCTCTGAGCCCGTTGCATCTGCTCCATCGCGGCAACGCTGAGGGTGAAATTCACGTACAGCGGATCGATCTGATCAACGGTAGTCAGCAAGGTGGCTTCGCCGTTGCCCACCAAGGCGCCCTCGGTGACCTGCTGTTGGCCGGCACGGCCGTCAATGGGCGAGGTCACGCTGGCATAGTCGAGGTTGATCCTGGCTGTCTGCACATTGGCGCGTGCTGCCTGTACTGCGGCGGCAGAGGTGCGCTCGGCAGCATCAGCGCTGTCGACGTTGGCTTTGGAGACGTAACCCTTGGGTGCCAGCTCATGCACACGCCTGGCTGTGATCTTGTCGTTGGTGTAAGTCGCCTGCGCCTGTGCCAGGGCCGCCGTGCTTGCAGCCAGGGTTGCTTTCAGCGGAGCCGGATCGATCTGGAACAGCACCTGGCCCTCTTTCACATCGGTGCCTTCGTCATAGGTACGCTTGAGCAGCACGCCGGCCACGCGGGCGCGCACATCGGCACTGCGGAATGGGGACAGGCGTCCGACCAATGCACGCGTCAGCGGTGAGCTTTGCGACTGCACAGTGATTACGCCAACCTCCGGCGGTGGCATTTCTTGAGCCTGACCCTTGTCCTTGCCGCAGGCAGCCAGCGTCAGCATGGTCAGGCAGAGCAGGGGGATGCGCAGTGATGGGGACTTCATGAGAGCTCCGGAACGTACTTGATCGGGGATAGGGTGTTGCGGCTTGACGCCAGCACCCCGGAAGGCCGGGTACTGGAACGTGTCTGGCAAATTGATTTCATGACCTGAATTCTGCGGTGGGTAGCCGCTGATGTGTCGAGCTGTTCGGTGGTTTGCAACCAGAATGGTGCGATGCCGGAGTCGTCACGAATCAGGCTATACCGGCGAGTTTACAATTCAATCTCGTTGCGAATCCAGCCATTGACAGCCGGGTTCAAGTTATGGGCACGCATTTGCTCCGCAGCGTGGCTGCATGATTTCGTTCTGCGTGCGCGCTTGAAGCGTGTTGATCGCGCACGGATGGATGATGTCATCAAAACGAATAAGCACGGCAAATGCTGCGCTGCAACCCTGAATACATCCGTATGCGCATGGTGTGGATTACAGCTTTTCGGGTGGATTAGCCAGTGTACCGAGCGTATCCTTCGGGGGCTTTGATAGCTGTGTTCCCAATCCTCGTATCCACCGAACAGTAGATGCCATGAATGCGACCCTTGCGGCGAATGACTCAACCCTTCCTTCTGTTGTTCTTGATGAGCTGAAAAAGGGCGGTGCTTCGCCCCAACGTCTTGCCGAGGCAAAGCTTTTCTGCGAGGCGTTTTTTGCCCGCGTAGCAGGCAGTGACATCAACCTGCATGGTACGGAGCAGTGGGCGAGCCTGGTTGATGGTCTGCTCGATTTCATGCAGCAACGCGAGCCTGGCAAGATTGCCGTCCGCGTGATCGGCATGATCAACGAGCGCGCCGGTCGCAGCATCGTGCAAGTGGTTACCGACGACATGCCGTTCCTGATCGACACGGTCAGCATGGTGCTGGCGGCCAAGCTGCAGATTCATGCGGTGATCCATCCAGTGCTGAAGGTTGCGCGTGATGCATCGGGCAAGCTGCAGTCGCTGGGCGGCGAGTCCGGGCAGTACGAATCGGTGATGCAGTTTGAAGTCGATCGGGTAGCCGACGATGTCGAGCAGGCGCAGTTGAAGGCGCAGATCGAGTCGTCGCTTGAAGACGTGCGTGCTGCCGTGGGCGATTGGAAGGTGATGCATGACAAGGCTCTGGCAATTGCCAATGAGCTGCCGCAGCGCCCGATGCCGCTGGATACCGGCCTCGTGCAGGAGGCCAGCGAATTTCTGCGCTGGGTGGCGGATGACAACTTCACCTTCCTCGGTTATCGCGAATATGAAGTGACCGATGTCGATGGAGACTCGGTATTGCGTTCGATCGAGGATTCCGGTCTCGGCATCCTGCACAAGAACGATCGCTCGGTCGCGCCACGTTCGTTGCGCTCGCTGGTGGCCACCGAGTTGCCGCAGTCAGGTTCCACCGACGCGATCATCCTGACCAAGACCAATGCGCGCTCGCATGTGCATCGGCTTGGCTACATGGATTACATCGGCGTGCTGAAGTTTGGTGCTGATGGCAAGCCGGTCGCCGAGCAGCGCTTCCTTGGCATGTTCACTTCCAACGCATACATGGCACGCCCGCAGGACGTGCCGCTGGTGCGGCAGAAGGTCGAGGCGGTGATGCAGCGCTCGGGGCTCAAGCGCGACTCGCATTCGGGCAAGTCGCTGCGCCACACGCTGGAAACGCTGCCGCGCGACGAGTTGTTCCAGAGCAGCGAGGACGAACTGTTCGACACCGCGATGGGCATACTCGAGTTGCGCCAGCGCGCGCGCACGCGGCTGTTCATTCGTGCCGATCGCTACGGCCGCTTCTACACCTGTCAAGTTTTCGTGCCGCGCGAGCGTTTCAATACGTCGGTGCGTGAGCGCATCGAGGCATTGCTCAAGGAAGCCTTGCATGGCGAGTATCTCGATTCGGCGGTGCTGATGGGCGAGGCCGCACTGGCGCGCCTGCATGTGGTGGTGCGGCCGAAGATCGGCGATCGCCCGCACTATGACGTCGCGGCACTCGAACAGGGTGTGGCGACGATCGTGCGCAACTGGCATGACGACTTGCGTGATGCCCTGATTGCCTCGCGTGGTGAACACGAAGGCGTGGTGCTGACCAATCGCTACAGCAAGGGTCTGCCGGCCGGTTATATCGAGGAAGTCTCTGCCCGGGTAGCTGCCGAGGACGTTTATCAGCTTTCGCTACTGCAGGGTGACGACGCGGTTCGCATGTCGTTCTATCACCCGCCGCAGGCGCCGGAGCGTCTGCGTTTCAAGATCTACCGCAGTGGTGGCGATATCGCGTTGTCGGAGGTGCTGCCGCAGCTGGAGAATCTTGGCCTGCGCGTACTGACCGAACATGTCTACGACGTCAGCAGCGAAGGCAGCTTGCTGTTTATCCAGGACTTCGAGGTGCAGCCGGTCGGTGAGCTGACTTTCAGTGTCGAGCAGGTCGGTGGATTGTTCGAGGAAGCCTTCGAGCAGGTCTGGCGTGGCAATGCTGAAAACGACGGTTTCAATCGCCTGGTGCTCGGCGCCAAGCTGAGCTGGCGCCAGATCGCCATGCTGCGTGGCTACTGCAAGTATCTTCTGCAGGCTGGCGTGGCGTTCTCGCAGTCGTACATGGAAGATGCATTGAACCGCTATCCGGCGATTGCCGGTTTGCTGGTCGAGCTGTTCCTGGCTCGCTTTGATCCACGCCGTGAAAGCCTCGGCAGCGATGAGCAGCAAGTGGCGGGCAAGCTGCTCTCGAATGAAATGCAGGCATTGATCCCGGCGCATGTGCAAACCGCGCAGCCGGGGCTGATCGACGCCTTGGCGGCGATGTTTGCCGAACCGTGCGCACAGCAGGTCAAGCGACTTGAAGACGGCATCGCCAGCTTGCTGGAAACCGTCGAAAGCCTTGACGAAGATCGCATCCTGCGCAGCTTCGCGGGCGTGATTCGCGCCACCTTGCGGACCAGTTTCTTCCAGCAGTGGAATGACGAATACCGGCCTTACATCAGCTACAAGTTCGACTCCCATCTGGTGCCCGAGCTGCCCAAGCCGGTGCCGTATCGCGAGATTTTCGTCTCGGCGGCACGCGTCGAAGGCATCCATCTGCGTTTCGGTTCGGTCGCGCGTGGCGGCTTGCGCTGGTCCGATCGTCGCGAGGATTTCCGTACCGAGGTGCTGGGCCTGGTCAAGGCGCAGATGGTCAAGAACACGGTGATCGTGCCGGTGGGTTCCAAGGGCGGTTTCTTCGTCAAGCGTCCGCCGCTGGCTGGCGATCGCGATGCGCAGCTTGCCGAGGGCATCGCCTGCTATCGCATGTTCATCGCCGGCCTGCTCGACATCACCGACAACCTGGTCGAAGGCAAAGTGGTGCCGCCGCACGACGTGGTACGCCATGATCAGGACGATCCGTACCTGGTGGTGGCTGCTGACAAGGGCACTGCCACGTTCTCCGATATCGCCAACGCGATCTCGATCGAGCACGGCTACTGGTTGGGCGATGCTTTCGCCTCCGGTGGCTCAAATGGCTACGACCACAAGGGCATGGGCATCACTGCTCGCGGTGCGTGGGAATCGGTGAAGCGTCATTTCCGCGCGCTCGGCCGGAACTCGCAGTCGCAGGATTTCACTTGCGTCGGTGTCGGCGACATGTCCGGCGATGTGTTCGGCAACGGCATGCTGTTGTCGCGGCATATCCGCCTGCTGGCTGCGTTCGATCATCGGCATGTATTCCTTGATCCGAACCCGGAGGCGGAGCGTTCCTTCATCGAGCGTGAGCGCCTGTTCAAGCTGCCGCGTTCGAGCTGGGAGGATTACGACACTTCGTTGATCTCGGCCGGTGGTGGCGTGTATCCGCGCAGTGCCAAGTCGATCCCGATCTCCGACGAAGTGCGTGCCGTGCTTGGCCTGAAGGCCGATGTCACCCAGCTTGCACCCAGCGAGCTGCTCAGCGCGATCATCAAGGCGCCGGTGGATCTGTTCTGGAACGGTGGTATCGGTACCTACGTCAAGGCGGCCAGCGAGAGTCATGCCGACGTGGGTGATCGCGCCAACAATGCGTTGCGCGTCAATGGCAACGAGCTGCGCTGCAAGGTGGTCGGCGAAGGCGGCAATCTGGGCTTCACCCAGAAGGGGCGCATCGAGGCAGCCCAGCAAGGCGTGCTGCTCAACACCGACTTCATCGACAACTCGGCCGGCGTGGATACCTCGGACCACGAGGTGAACATCAAGATCCTGCTCAACGATGCGGTGCAGCGCGGTGAGCTCACCGACGAGGCGCGCAACGCACAGCTCGCCGCGATGACCGATGAGGTGGGTGAGCTGGTGTTGTGGGACAACTACCGGCAAAACCAGGCGATCACCGTGATGGAGCACCAGTCGGTGAAGCGCCTCGGTTCGATGGCGCATTTCATTCGCACGCTGGAGGCTGAAGGCCTGCTCGATCGCCAGGTGGAGAATCTGCCGACCGATGCCGAGCTGACCGAACGCAAGACGCGCAACCAGGGACTGACTCGCCCCGAACTTTCGGTGTTGCTGTCGTACGACAAGATCAAGTTGTTCCAGCAGTTGCTGGATTCGGATGTGCCGGAAGATCCGTATCTGTCGCGTGAGCTGGTGCGTTACTTCCCCGAGCCATTGCACGAGAAGTATGCCGAGCACATGCAGCGCCATCGCCTGAAGCGCGAAATCATCGCCACGGCCGTGACCAACTCGACCATCAACCGCATGGGTGCCACCTTCATGATGCGCATGCAGGAAGATACCGGGCAGGGTCCGGCGGCGATCGCCAAGGCATATACGGCGGCGCGCGAGATTCTCGATGCGCGCGAGTTGTGGGCGCAGATCGAGGCGCTCGACAGCCAGGTGGCCGAGAACACCCAGATCGACGCGATCCTGCATATCTGGTCGTTGCTGCGACACATGACGCGCTGGTTGCTCAATCGTCCCGGTGGCACGCTGGACATTGCCGCCAACGTCGAGCGCTACCAGGCCAGCGTAACCACCTTGCGCCATGCCTTGCCGGGTGTGCTTACGCCGACCGGCAAGGGCGACTTCGCCAGCAGTCAGGAGAAGTGGGAAGGTCTGGGTTTGCCGGTGGAACTGGCCATGCGCCTGGCGCGTATGCCTGAGTTGCGTGCGGTGCTCGACATGGCCGAGGTGGAGCAGTTGAGCGGGCAGCCGATCGACCGCGTCGCCAGCGTGTTCTATGAGCTGGGCGAGGCGCTGGATCTGGAATGGCTGCGCGATCAGATCGAGGCACTGCCGGTGGAAGGCCACTGGCATGCCCAGGCCCGCGGCTCGTTGCTGGATGAGCTGAACCACCAGCATCGTGCACTGGCATTGCAGGTGCTCACGCTCGCTGGTGAGCGCACGGATATCTCGCCGGTGCAGGCGTGGCTGCAGCGTGACGATGCCACGCTCAAGTACACGCGCAGCATGCTGACGGAGATCCTCGCGCAGAACGCGGACTACCCGATTGCTTCGGTGGCGGTGCGTCGTCTGGCCCAGCTGGCGCAGGTACCGGTAAGCTGACAAAGATCATCGAATCGTGCTGATGCAAGCTGAAGGCGCAAGACCATGCATGGTCTTGCGCCTTCATGCTGTGTAATCTCGACAAATCACGAACACAGGTCACCACGCATGCGTTTTGCCTTCGTTGCCAGCGATACCAGCGTTGCCCAGCAGGCGCGGCGAAAACTGGTGGATCGTTACGGCGATGCGACACCCGAGCAGGCCGAGTTGATCGTGGCGCTTGGCGGTGACGGTTTCATGTTGCGCACGCTGCATGCGTTCCGCGAGCTCGAAGTACCGGTGTACGGCATGAAGCTCGGCCGGGTCGGTTTTCTGATGAACAAGCACCGGCTCGACGAACTGCCGCAGCGGATCGAGCGGGCGCATATTGCCACCTTGTATCCGCTGCAGATGCAGGTCACCGATGCCGCTGGCAACGCCTCCACCGCGCTGGCGTTCAATGAAGTTTCGCTGTTGCGCCAGAGCAACCAGGCGGCACATCTCGAAGTGAAGTTGAACGACACGGTGAAGCTGTCGAGCCTGGTTTGCGACGGCATCCTGGTGTCCACGCCGGCTGGATCCACTGCCTACAACTTGTCCGCGCATGGGCCGATCCTGCCGCTGGATGCGAACGTGCTGGCATTGACCCCGATCAGCCCATTCCGACCGCGCCGCTGGCGCGGCGCGATCCTGCCGCATCGCACGGAAGTGAGCCTGCGCGTACTCGAACCGGTCAAGCGCCCGGTCAGTGCCACAGCGGATTTCCATGAAGTGCGTGACGTGCGCACGGTGGTGATCCGGCAGTCCGGCGAACATGGAGTGCGGCTGTTGTTCGATCCGGAGCACAACCTGGAGCAGCGTATTCTGGATGAGCAGTTTGCGGCGGAGTGAAACGTTGGGCTGGGCTGCAACCCGACCCTTCATGCCCGGTTTTTCTGTCGTAAAATACGAAAGTGATGAAGTCTCGTCTTGTTCGCCATCGCGCACGACGTGTCTGTTTCTTTATTGCGCCATGAGCCGAGGTGGCATGCTTTTTTCGATACTGGCGATTCTTTTCATGGCCACCTTTATTCGTTCGGCCTTCGGATTCGGCGAGGCGCTGGTGGCGGTTCCGCTGCTTGCTTTCGTGATGCCGGTCGAGGCCGCTGCGCCGCTGGCGGTGCTGGTTTCGATTACCGTGTCGGCGGTGGCCATTGTGCAGGATTGGCGCCACATGCATATCCGCAGCGCGGGATGGCTGTTCCTATCTACAGCAGTGGGGATGCCATTCGGATTGCTTGCCTTGAACATGGTCGATGGGTGCATCATCAAGGCGATCCTGGCCGTCGTCATCGTCGCCTTTTCGACCTTCTCGTTGCTTGGTCGGACGCAGGCCATGCTTCACGACGACAGGAAAGCGTGGATTTTCGGATTTGGGGCCGGTGTACTGGGCGGCGCCTACGGCATGAACGGGCCGCCGCTGGTCATGTACGGTGCACTTCGCGGCTGGTCGCCGCCGCGCTTCAGGGCCACCCTGCAGGGTTACTTTCTGCCCGCCAGCCTGATGACGCTCGGTGGTTACGGATTGACCGGCCTGTGGACGACCAGCGTAAACCGTCACTACCTTCTGGCGCTCCCGGTGATCGTGCTGGCGATACTCTTGGGGCGTGCGGCCAACCAGCGGATGAACGCCCGTGTGTTTGCGCTCTGTGTTCACTTCGGCCTGATCGGGGTGGGTAGCCTGTTGCTGCTCCAGGCCATCGCCGGGCTGAAAGGAGGATAAGCTTCAGGCAGCGACTTGTTCTCCGTCGCATCCTCTTTTGTTGTTCCGGCAGCTTCGCCAGTTCAGATTCCTTCAGCCCACCGTTTGCGCCAGCCATGACCCCATCGCCCCCTTCGGCCCATGATTCCACCGCGGCACGCGACAACCGTCTCGTCGTGGCGATTTCCTCTCGCGCCTTGTTCGATCTCGGCGATAGTCACGCGCTGTTCGAGCGCGACGGCCTCGACGCGTATCGCAGCTTCCAGATCGAGCACGAGGACGAGATTCTTCGCCCCGGTGTGGCTTTTCCGTTGGTGCAGAAATTACTCGGCTTGAATCGCCTGGCCGGGGATGTGCCGCCGGTGGAGGTGATCCTGCTGTCGCGCAACTCCGGTGATACCGGCTTGCGCATTTTCAATGCGATCCAGCATCACGGCCTGGAAATCAGTCGTGCCGCGTTTACCAGCGGTGCGCCGACCTCCGACTACATCGCGCCGTTCAAGGTAGATCTGTTCCTTTCCGCCAATGCCGAAGATGTGGGTCGCGCACTGGCAGCAGGCGTGGCCGCAGCGACTATCCTGCCGAGCACCGCACCGCCGCGCGCCAGCGAGCAGTTGCGGATTGCTTTCGACGGTGACGCGGTACTGTTTGGTGATGAGGGTGAACGCGTATCACGCGAAGAAGGGCTGGATGCATTCCACCGCAACGAAACCGAACACGCGGGCGAGCCGCTTTCGGTGGGGCCTTTCCGAGGTTTTCTTACGGCTTTGCATCATTTGCAGAGCGCCTTTCCAGCCGAGGACTCGCCCATTCGCACGGCGCTGGTCACGGCTCGCTCTGCACCGGCACACAAACGCGTGATTCTCACGTTGCGTAAATGGGGCGTGCGTATCGACGAGGCGCTGTTTCTCGGCGGTCGCGACAAGGGCCCGTTCCTGGATGCCTTTGGTGCCGACATCTTCTTCGACGACTCTCCGGCCAATGTGGAGTCGGCGCGCAAGCATGTAGCCACAGGCCACGTGCCGCATGGCGTAAGCAACAGCCAGAAGTGAGTGTGGAGAAGTGAGCGGAGAGAGAAAGCAAGGCTTCGATTTCTCATTTCTCACTCCTCCACACTCTTTTCTGCTCCCGCGCTAGATGATTCTCGTGCGGCGCCACCACGGGGTGACTTTGCCTTCGCGCATCAGGGTGAACAGGCCGGCACCGAGGATCAGCATGATGCCGACAAGCATCGGCCAGTCCAGCGGGTTGTCGAACAGCCAATAGCCAAGGCCGATCGCCCATAGCATCTGGCTGTACTGGGTTGGAGCGATCCGGTTGGCGGGGGCGAGCAGCGTCGCTTGCATCAGCAGCACGGCGGCCAGCCCGGCCAGCAAGCCGTAGCCGGCCAGCAGATACCACTGATAGGCATCCGGCCAGGTGAAATGTGGAAACATCAGTATCAAACCGACAATCATCGGGCCGATGACGCCGGCACCGTAAAGGCTGATGCGTTTTTCGTGGGGGCCAGCCATGCGCAAGGCCACCATCGATACGGCACCGGACAATCCGCAAGTCAGAGCCGCGGCGTGGCCCAGACCGAGTGCGCGAAAGCCCGGGCGCAGCACCACCAGCACGCCGGCAAAACCGATCACCACGGCTGACCAGCGCCGCCATCCCACGTGTTCCTTGAGCAGAAATACCGAAAGAATCGTGACGAAAATCGGCATCATGAAGATCAGCGCGAATACCTCGGCCATCGGCAACAACGTGAACGCGATCACCGAACTGACGTTGCAAATGGCCCCGGTTATCGCCCGTGCCCACCACAGTCCCGGCCGCCTGGCCGTGGCGATGTCGCGCCAGCGATCACCCGGGCTGCGTATGAAAGGCAGCGCGACAAAGCCGAGGACGGCACCGAAAAAGACCGCCTCGAAAGCCGGTATCGTGCCATCCAGCGATTTAACGAACGCATCGCTGATCGCGTATGCCGCGAAGGCAAGAAAGCCGAGCAAGACGCCTTTGAACATGGTTTTCCGGTTGGCTGCAGATGGTCGGGCGGAAGAGTTGCTGCGAGATACATGCGACCGCATGATGCCGAGTCTGTCGGCCCCTCTCTACCACGTTACAATAGCCGCTTTACGCACCTAGCTTCGGAGTTTCCATGGCCGTCAGTCTGAACCCGCTCGATCTTTACGACGTTCGCTCGCTGCTCACTGACGAGGAGCGCATGGTGCAGGACTCCGTCGGCCGCTTTGTCGACGAGAAAGTGCTGCCGATCATCGGCGACTGCTTCGACCAGGGGCGTTTCCCGAAAGAACTGATTCCGGAGATTGCAGGACTCGGCCTGCTCGGCGCCACGATTCCCGAGGAGTACGGCGGTGCCGGCATGAACGGCGTCAGCTACGGCCTGATCTGCCAGGAGCTGGAGCGCGGTGATTCCGGCCTGCGCAGCTTCGCCTCGGTGCAGAGCTCGCTGTGCATGTACCCGATCTTTGCCTACGGCAGTGAAGAGCAGAAGAAGCACTACCTGCCGCAGATGTCCGCCGGTGAAGTAATCGGCTGCTTCGGCCTGACCGAGCCGCATGGCGGTTCCGATCCGGCCAACATGAAAACCAACGCGAAAAAGGATGGCGGCGACTGGGTGATCAACGGCGCCAAGATGTGGATCACCAACGGCAACCTGGCGCACATCGCGATTGTGTGGGCACAGACCGACGACGGTATCCAGGGTTTCGTGGTGCCGACCGACACGGCCGGGTTCAAGGCCCAGGAAATCCACAAGAAGATGAGCCTGCGTGCTTCGGTCACCAGCGCGTTGTTCTTCGACAACGTGCGCGTGCCTGATAGCGCACGCCTGCCGAACGTGAAGGGCCTGAAGGGGCCGCTGGGCTGCCTCACCCAGGCACGCTACGGCATCACCTGGGGCCCGATTGGTGCGGCCCAGGCCTGCCTCAAGGAGGTGCTTGATTACACCAACGAGCGCATCTTGTTCGGTCGCCCGCTGTCGTCCAATCAGGCGGTGCAGCTGAAGCTGGCCGACATGGCCCGACGCATCACCAGCGCACAGTTGCTCTCGCTGCAGTTGGGTCGATTGAAGGATGCAGGCAAGATGCAGCCGACCCAGGTGTCGCTGGCCAAGTGGAACAACTGCCGCATGGCGATCGACATTGCACGCCAGTGCCGCGACATCCTCGGTGGCGCCGGCATCACCACCGAGCACGGCGCGATCCGGCATGCGCTGAACCTGGAATCGGTGATCACCTATGAAGGCACCGAAACTGTGCATGAGCTGGTGGTCGGCCGCGAGCTGACCGGCATCAACGCGTTCTGACTTGATTTTCCTTCTCCCGCCGGGAGATGGTGGCGCGCAGCGACGGATGAGGGTGCGAGCGAAGCGTGGGATACCAAGATTCCATGCTGGCCTCTCACTGAAATCCTGTTCTGAAGCCCGCGGGTTAAAGGTAGTCATCCCTTGCATGTATCCGATATCAAACTGGAAACCGATCGCCTGATCCTGCGCCCGACGCGGGCTGAGGACTTCGAGCCCTGGGCTCTGCTTATGGACGACGAGGAAAACTCACGTCACATCGGCGGACCACAGCCACGGGCAGTAGCCTGGCGAGGGTTTCTGAGCATGGCCGGCGCATGGGCAATCCAGGGCTTCGGCATGTTTTCGGTGATCGAGAAAAGCAGCGGCCGCTGGATCGGGCGACTTGGCCCCTGGTATCCCGAGGGTTGGCCCGGCACCGAAGTGGGTTGGGGCCTGCTGCGCGACGTTTGGGGTCGTGGTTACGCCACCGAAGGTTCCACGGCAGCGATTGACTGGGCGTTCGATCATCTGGGCTGGACCGAGGTGATCCATACGATCGCACCGGACAATACGGCATCACAAAGTGTGGCGCGTCGGCTTGGGTCGAGCCTGATCGGTCCCGGCCGATTGCCTGAGCCGTACCAGGATCTTGCGGTGGAAGTGTGGGGCCAGAGTCGCGATGCGTGGAAGCGCCGCAACGCATGAGTCATGTCCCGCCCGCGCTGTATGCGACGCTGGCCGAGATCGTGCCGGAGCTGCATGTGCACTGTGCCGAACCATGGTGTTTGATCGGCAGCACGGCCACGCTGCTGCTGGGTGCCGACGTCAGTGTGGCGGACGTCGATGTGCTGACATCACGCGCCGATGCCGACACGATGATGGCGGTGTGGGCTGAGCGGCGTGAATCCCCGTCGACGTCGACTGGTGATGAGCTGTTTCGCTCACACTTCGCCCGCTTCCGATTCCCGGGCACGCCGGTCGAAGTGATGGGTGGATTGGAGTTGCACACTGAAGCTGGCTGGCAGATGGTTCAGCCGCAACAGATGATGCTGGCGGGGGTGAACGGCCTGGCCGTGCCGATTCCGACCAGCGCGGAACAGATTCGCCTGCTGGAATCCTTTGGACGTCCAAAAGATTATCAACGCGCGGCACAACTGAAGCTGTTGCACGGGAGTATTCGATGATCACGATCTACGGCATGCGTACCTCGGGCAACTGTTACAAGCTGCAGTTGCTGCTCGACCAGCTGGGTCGCGACTACCGTTGGATCGACGTCGACAGCGCCCATGGCGAAACGCGCACCACCGAATTTCTGGCCAGAAACCCCAATGGCAAGGTGCCGTTGCTGGAGCTCGAGGATGGCCGGCGCCTGGCTGAGTCCAATGCGATTCTCTGCCATCTGGCCGAAGGCACGGCGCTCTGGCCGGATGATGCATGGTTGCGTGCGCAAACCCTGCAGTGGTTGTTTTTCGAGCAATACAGCCACGAGCCGTATATTGCCGTGGCACGTTTCATCCACCTGTTTCTGGCAGCAGATCATCCTCGCCGGGCCGAGCTGCCGGCGCTGATCGAGCGTGGCATGCGAACCCTTGCCGTGATGGAACAGCATCTGGCCGAACACGAATGGTTCGTCGGCGGGCGCTACGGCATCGCCGATATCGCGCTATATGCCTACACCCATTGCGCCGCTGAAGGCGGGTTTGAACTGCAGGCGTTTCCACATATCCGTCGCTGGCTGGAAAGTGTGCGGCAACAGCCGGGTTACACGCCGATGCAATACCCATCTGGAATGTAGGAGCGACTTCAGTCGCGATGCTCTTTGGTGGGCATCAGAAAAAGCGTCGCGGTTGAAACCGCTCCCACAGAAGTCATTGCTGCACTCATCTCACATCTGGTTCATACCTATCATGTCCATTCCGTTCGCCATCACCGCTCGCCACAAGGGCTTTAATCGTGCCGAGATCGTCGATCAGAACTTCATCGAATTCGTGCAGTTGTGGAATGGCCAGGCGCGCACCACGCCAGGCGACGATGCTGCGGTATTGCCGGGTAGTGCACTGGATGCAGGTGGTTTTCGCGAGTTGTTCGAATCGCAGTTGATTTCGCGTCATCTCGATCTGATGGCACGTGTACTGCGAGTGCAGAACAAGGTGTTCTACACGATCGGGTCGAGCGGGCATGAGGGCAATGCAATGGTGGCGCGACTGGCACGGCACACCGATCCAGCCTTTCTGCACTACCGCTCCGGCGGTTTCATGGCCGAACGCTTTCGCAAGATTCCGGGCATGGACCCGGTGATGGATTCCGCACTGTCGTTTGCCGCGAGCAAGGACGATCCGGCTTCCGGTGGACGCCACAAGGTATGGGGCAGCAAGCCGTTGTGGGTGCTGCCGCAGACCTCGACGATTGCCTCGCACCTGCCCAAGGCGCTCGGCACGGCGGTGGCGATCGACCATGCGCGACGCATCGGTCATGCGTTGCCGATACCGGATGACTCGATCGCGATCTGTTCGTTCGGTGATGCGTCGAGCAACCATGCCACTGCGCAGACGGCGTTCAACGCGGCGGCGTGGACGGGGTATCAGAAACTTCCAGCACCGGTACTGTTTGTGTGCGAAGACAATGGCATCGGCATCTCGGTAAAGACACCGAGTGGCTGGGTTGCCAGCAATTATCAGAGCCGCTCCAACCTGGATTATTTCTTTGCCGATGGACTGGACCTGGCGGAAGGTTACGCCCAGGTGCAACGTGCGGTGGAGCATTGCCGCCGTACACGCCGACCCACCTTCCTGCATCTGAAAACCACGCGCGTGATGGGTCACGCCGGCACCGATTTCGAGATCGAGTGGCGCAGCATCGAAGAGCTGGTGTCGGTTGAGTCGACTGATCCGCTGCTTCGTTCTGCAGCCATTGCGCTCGAATCCGGCCTGTATACAAAAGACGAGTTGCTCAATCTCTACGAAGCCACGCGCAAGCGCTGTTTCGCGGCTGCCGACGAGGCGGACCGTCGACCGAAGCTTGAGCAACTCGCGGACGTGACCACGCCATTGGCGCCATACACACCAGTCGCGGTCAAGGCTGAGGCCGAGCGTGCAGACTACCAGGATCGACGTCTGGCCGTGTTCGGTGGCGAGGCGAAACTGCCGGAAAATCAGCCGCCGCGGCATCTGGCGATCCAGATTGGCCAGGCCCTGCACGAGGTGATGGCAAAGTACCCCGAGTCGCTGCTGTTTGGCGAAGACGTGGCGCAGAAAGGTGGCGTGTATACGGTCACCAAAGGTCTGCACAAGGCGTTCAGGAACACCCGTGTGTTCAACACGCTGCTGGATGAAACGATCATCCTCGGCCTGGCCCAGGGCTATGCCAACATGGGCATGCTGCCGATCCCGGAGATCCAGTATCTGGCGTATTTCCACAACGCCTGTGACCAGATCCGTGGCGAGGCGGCCTCCTTGCAGTTCTTCTCCAACGATCAATATCGCAATCCGATGGTGATGCGGATTGCCTCACTTGGTTATCAGAAGGGTTTCGGCGGCCATTTCCACAACGACAATTCGATTACCGCCTTGCGCGATATTCCCGGGCTGGTGGTTGGTTGTTCGAGTCGCGGCGACGATGCGGCCACCATGCTGCGCACGATGATGGCGCTGGCCCGGGTCGATGGACGTGTGTGTGCCTTCCTCGAACCGATCGCGCTGTACATGACCAAGGATCTGTACGAAGCCGGTGATGGCGCATGGCAGTTTGCCTATCCCGCACCTGGGGAGGCGATGACGCTGGGCGAGGGCCGCGTCTACAACGAGGTGGCTAACGATCTGGTGGTGTTTACCTTCGGCAACGGCGTGACGATGGCCTTGCGTGCCGCGCGCACGATCGAGCAGGAGCTTGGCTGGCAGGTTCGCGTGGTCGATCTGCGCTGGTTGGCGCCGCTCAACGATGCATTCATCGCGCAGCAGGCGAAAAGTGCCAAACGCATTCTGGTACTGGACGAGGGCCGCAAGAGTGCTGGCGTGGGCGAGGGCGTGATTACCGCGATTGTCGAAGCCGGCTTTGGCAGCACGCCGCTGCATCGCGTGGTTGGTGAGGACACGTTCACGCCACTGGCGGGCGCAGCCTTGCTGGTACTGCCGGGGGAGGCTGACGTGGTGGCGGCGGCGCACACTCTCGCGGCGCACTGATCATGTATGACCGGTCAGGCTCAGCGGTCGCTGCGGCGCTTTTCGATGATGCGCAAGCGTGGCCTTGGTGACCTCGGGTGGGCTTGAGCGACAAACAGCTCGGCGCGATTGCGGCCATTGAGCTTGGCGTCGTACATGGCCTGGTCGGCACGTTCGGCCAAGGTCTCGACATCATCGCCGTTGACGTGCATTGCCACGCCAATACTGATGCTCAGCAGGACTGAGGCATCACTTCCGGCCGCGATCTCCAGTCGATGTACTCGTCGGCACAGGCGAGTGGCGACTTGCATGGCATGTTCCACGGGCGTGTCGTCGAGCATGGCGACAAACTCCTCGCCACCGTAGCGGCCAAACAGGTCGCTGGGGCGAAGTTCGTGGGACAAGGCCTCGGCGACGGCGACCAGCGCGCGATCACCGGCGTTGTGGCCGCGCTGGTCATTGAGCAACTTGAAATGGTCCAGATCCATGAACAACAGGGCGACTGGCCTGGTCGGGCCGCTGGCGACGATGCTGCTGGCGCGCTCGGCCCACGCACGGCGATTGAGCACATTGGTCAAGGCATCGTGGTCAGCCAGCACGCGCACGGTATCGCGATCATGACGCAGGTGCAGCGCACGGTCGCCGAGGCCGAGCGAGAGCACCACCGCCTCGATCGCGCCTCCAGCCAGATTGGCATCACTGAGCCATTGCAATTGGGGAAACGCACCATTGTCCTGGGCGCTGGTCAGAGCTGTCAGGATGATCAATGGCGTCCAGCCGGCCAGAAAAAACCACGCAGGACGTGAGCCGCGGGTGGCGGCAATGAACGCAGCCAGCAGCAACAGCGCCGCGCCGATCATCAGTAATGGATTGAGCAGTGTCTGCGCCACCTCTACCAGCAGGGAAATCTGGCTGCAACGCATGAGGACCAGCATGATCATGCCAATGGCAAGTGTCACGATCGGTATGCGCAGCAGGGATGCGTAACGCGGCAATTCGCAGAAGCGCACCATGAACAGCGCTGCAAATGCCACCGATAGCGCGGTAGCCGTCGATTCGACCAGGCCGGTGGATTCGTACAGCCACTCCAGCCGCAACGGGTGAAACAGGAAGCCGCTCTGGATGCTCTGGATCAGCGCAAAGCACAGGACGTAACCCGCGTACCAGGCAAACGTGATGTCGTGCAGCATCAGCGCAAAACACACCGCCATCAGCACCATCGCCAGCATGACCGCGAGGCAGGCGCTGGCAAATACCAGCCACTCGGCGTCGGTGCGAAGGTACTCGTCCCAGCGCTGCATGCGAAATTGCACGGGGAAGTTCAATCCCGATGAGGGTTCGAATTTCAACAGGATCGGTGACGACGCGGCCTGCGCTTCCGGAACCTGCCACGCCAGACGGCCGTGGCCATGCAACTGCTCGCTGAAATCATTCAAGGCGAGTGTCTGCATCTGATCGCCGCTGTAAACCGTCACGCTGCCCGTGTTGGGTGGCAAAATCGATAACACGCGATCCTGGTTATCCCACGGGGGCTGGGGTGCGATAACGACCCAGCTGCCAAGTTTGGCGCGTGGAAACTTCTGCAGCAGAACGGGATTGAAGCTCTGCATCTGCCCGTTGTGATAATCACGCAGCGCGCTCTGCGGCGTGTCACCGGGCTGGACTTCATGCCAGGCACCATTGAGCGGCATGTTGGCATGAGCGGCACCGGCGATGATCCAGAGCAGGCCAACAACAAGACCGAGCCAAAACCGCCGTTGGCGATCATTCGCTGGTTTTGTGACTGGTCTCTCCATCTGCATCTCCCTGTGCTGCGAAACTCGGTCTGCATCATGAGCCGGGTTGAACTGAACTCTGGTACGTCTCGCTGGAATTGCCCTCTACTTGCTGCGGCGGCTGATCGGTCAGCCCAATTGTTGATATCGCTGAATCACGGATACGCAAGGTCTCCGTGGTACGCCCGTGCAATACGAGCATGAACTCAAGCAAAGCACAGATCATGCCTAATAGGCTGTGCAGCTGCGATGATGGGTTTTTCACGTGTGCAAAGACTGAAACGCCTGCACAACACCCGCAACGTGAGTTCTGCCTCGCTGAGTGAATAGGTTCAATTTTGACGCTGTAGGTCAGTTGGCTCAACATTTCGCGGAGCCGCCAGTAGCGAGGCAACGATAGCCATACACCGCTGGCATCAGGAAAATCCGCATCAGGGCTTGGCGTCCATCGAGCCCGCTGTTAGCATTTGTCGCTTACGTGGGGCGGTAGCTCAGTTGGGAGAGCGTCGCGTTCGCAATGCGAAGGTCGTGGGTTCGATCCCCATCCGCTCCACCATTTACAGTTCCCATCCGCTCCAGAAACAAAATGCCCGCCGAATGGCGGGCATTTTGTTTTTGCGTGCTTTTCGACGAGGGTCAGCCCGGTAGCAGACTGCTCAGTTTTTCTTCGAGTACGCCGCGACGCCAGCCGTCGAGTAGCTCGGGCCATTCGGTAGTGACGACGTATTCCTCCAGCGCTTTGCGTGGGCACAATAGTCCGGGCGGCAGGTCGAGTTCGGCGGCGCGGCTGTCGACGTATTGCTTCATTGCACTCAATGCGCTCTTGGCTTCGCCTTGTGGATGGGCCGGGATGTGCGCGGTGGCAGCTATTTCCTGCGCGTCGACGGGTTGCTGGATCAGCTCGAACAATTCGCTGCGTTGAGCCGAGCGCAAGGCGCGCTGCCCACGAGCGCGCTGTTCCAGGTCGCTGAGTTGGCTGGGTGGATGTTGCGCGAGACTGAGCGCCAGGGCGTCATCCATCAGCCAGGGGCGAGGTACGTCATGTTTGCGTGCGCTGCGATCACGCCACAGCAGCAGGCGGCGCAGCATGGTTTGTTGTTCCGCTGACCATTCAGCCGCGCTGCGCAGTGCGCGTTGGGGTTGTGGTTCGCCTTCGCGACGACCGGCGCGGCGCTTGAGCCGCTCGCAATCTTCGGCATGCCATGCGCTGCGATCCTTCAGGCGCAGGCGCTCACACAATTGTTCGTGGATGGTTTTCAGATAGACCACATCGAGCGCCGCGTAACTGCGCTGCGACTCGGTGAGCGGGCGTTGCATCCAGTCCGAACGGGTTTCGCCCTTGTCCAGCTCCACTCCGGCCATCTCGGCGACCAGCGCGCGGTAGCTGATGCCCAGGCCCATGCCAGCGAAGGCAGCGGCAATCTGGGTGTCGAACAACACGTGTGGGCCATCTGGCAGCAAGGGCGCCAGGGTTTCCAGATCCTCGCTGGCGCTGTGCATCACGGTCACGGCCGGGCCGTTGCCCAGCAGCGGTTGCAGCGCGCAGCCGATATCGAATGCAAGTGGATCAATCAGTGCGTGCCGGCCATTCCAGCCCAACTGCAACAGAGCCAACTGCGGATAAAAGGTATTGCGACGCATGAACTCGGTGTCGAGGCCAACGGCGGCATCGGCGGGGATTTCGGCGAGCCAGTCCTGCAGGGACTCGGCGCGATCGATCCAGTCGGCTTGTGCTGATTCGGGCAATGCCATCAATAAATCCTTGAATGATGCCGGGCACGGATTGCCGAATGGGCGGTTTGTGCCTATGGTGAGCAGCGCACGATAACAGGCCGCAACAAGGACGCCCATCTATGCCCAACAACGCGACCATGCGCCGACAGCGCGCCCTGGGCGGAGCGATAGGCATCCTCGTGCTGGGTTTTGCACTGACGTACCACTTTTTTCCGCGGCTCTTTCATATGGAGCCGAACCAGAAACCGCGCCGCTCGATGTCGCTGCCGATGGAAGGTGACACGACCCGAGTGACGGCACAGCCCGAGCACGTGCCGGAACTGGCCGAGATCAATGCCGGGCCGCCACTGACGCTGGCGCCGATTACGGTGATCGTGGCGCACAACCACAAGAACGCCAACCTGCCCGAACAGAAGAATGTTGATACGCCGGCAGTCAAGGAGCTGCTTGATCGCGCCGGCAACGCAATGCGTGAAGGTCGACTGGCTGGCGACAAGGACAGCGCGGCCAGCCTGTTTGAAGCGGCATTGAAGGAGCAGCCGGACAGTCGTCGCGCGGCACAGGGACTGTTCGATGTGCGTGCGCGACTGGTGGTGGAAATTGATCAGGACATTGCCGTCGGCGATGCCGATGCGGCGACGGATCTTCTCGATGTGTTGCGCACCTTGCCCAATGCGGATGTCGAGGTAAAGCGGCTGGAGGGCAGTCTGGAAACGCTGGCTACGGTCAGGCCGATGCTGGCCAGGGCCGCTGGCCTGCTGGCGCAAGGGAAGGCCGACTTGCCGCAAGGTGGCAGCGCGCTCGATATTTATCGCGAAGTGCAGAAGCTCGATCCGCAGAACGCGGTGGCCGAGCAGGGCATTTTCGAAGTGCAGCGCGCCGTGCTGGATCGTGCGCTGGCGGCTGTGGCGCAGAACGATTTCGCCGGAGCCGACAGCCAGTTGGCGGTCGCCGATACGATCAGGCCCGGTTCGCAGCAGATGCAGGATGTGCGCAAGCGCATCAATGGCATGCGCCATCAGCGTGCCAGTGGAATATTGACGCAGGCCAGATCGGCGCTGGATGCGGGCAACATGACTCTGGCAAAAAGTCTGGCGGTGCAGGCGAGAGCGATCGAGCCAGGACTCAAGGGACTGGGCGAGTTCGATGAAATGCTGACCAACGCCCGACTGTATGCCAGCTACAAGCCGGGTCAGGTGTTCAGCGAACGCTACGTCGACATGCAGGGCAAGACACCGGCGATGGTGGTGATTCCGACCGGCCAGTTCGAGATGGGAACATCCTCCGATGATAGCGAGGTCGAAACCGCCAAACCGCCACATGAAGTCACGATCAAGCAGGGTTTTGCTTTGGCACGCAGCGAGATCACGGTAGGTCAGTTTCGTGAATTCGTGCGTGCCAGTGGCTACGTTCCTGATTCGGTGAAGTTGAGCGGTGCCAGCGTCTATGACGAACGCAGTGGCGCGTTGCGGGAAGATTCCAGCGCGACCTGGGAGGACGACTACGCCGGCAACAAGGCAGCTGACAAGCTGCCGGTGGTGAATGTGTCGTGGAATGATGCCCGCGCCTATGCCGAATGGCTTAGCAAGCGCACCGGCAAAAACTATCGGCTGCCGAGTGAGGCCGAGTTCGAATACGCCCTGCGTGGTGGCACCACGACGTCTTACTGGTGGGGCGATGGCAAGCCCGGCAGTGCGCTGGAAAACCTCACCGGGTCAGGCGATCACTCACGCAGTGGTCGACGCTGGAGTCATTCCTTCCGCGGCTATCACGATGGCTTCTGGGGTCCGGCGCCGACGATGAGCTTCAAGCCCAATCCCTTTGGTCTGTACGACATCGACGGCAACGTTTCCGAATGGGTCGCCGACTGCTGGCACGACAACTACATCCGTGCGCCAAGCGATGGCAGTGCATGGTTGAATCCTGGCTGTGCGGCTCATGTCGTACGCGGCGGCTCGTGGGGCAGTTCGCCGGAGCAGGTGGTGTCTGCGTACCGACAAGGTGCCAATGGCGATGTGCGTAGCGGTCGCGTGGGGTTCCGCGTGGCACGCGAGCTATAGCGCCCCTCTCAATAAACACACGGGTTCGTGCCCTTCGCGATCACGCGCTCTGAACTCTGGGCAGCATACCGTGGCCCGATTGCGGCACGCGTCGCGTTACTCGGGAGAGTTGTCATGGCAAAGAATGGTGTTCACTTGCTGCCGGCTTTGGCGCTGGCACTGATGTTTCCGCTCGCTGCGCAGGCTGCCGAGGTAAACGCCGCGGTGTCAAAGCAGATCGCAACGGCCAGCGCACATGCCGGCATGGCGATGGGTGCGGCTGATCTCAAGATGACGCATACGCACCTGCATCATGTAGTGAATTGTCTCGAGGGCCCGTCCGGTGAGAGCTTCGATAGCGATGCGGCTGATCCATGCAAGGGCATGGGCCAAGGTGCGATTGTCGATGCCAAGGGTGATGCGGCTACCGAAGCGCGTTTGCAGATGGCGTTGACCGAGGCCAAGCAGGGCCTGGCTGCTACCACGCTGGATGCTGCCCATGCCGATGCGCAAAAAGCGATGAACACCTTGCAGCAGAAATAGAACGCGGCCAACGCGCGGTCAGCTCATCGGGCGGATGGCCCGTCACGGCATCGGGAGTGTTAAATTTGCGGATTGTTCATCTGCATGCCGGAGTCGTTCATGTCCCTAGTCGCTCACGTCGCACCCTCTGCTGCCGCGCGTTACAAGATCTCGAGTCTGGTGCTGGCCTTGTCGCTGGCGCTCGTGTCAGGCGCTGTTGGCGCGCAGGAATCACGCGCTGGCCAGACACCTGCACCGCAGGACACGCCGTATCCCGGCACACTGATCTTGCATGTCGATGCCAGCGACACGACGCAGGGCATCTTCAGCGCCCATGAGACGATTCCAGTCACAGCGGGTGACCTCACCTTGCTGTATCCGCAGTGGATTCCCGGCGACCATTCGCCGAGTGGCCCGGTGGCCCAGATGGCCGGGCTCAAGTTCAGTGCCAACGGCAAGCCGCTGATGTGGAAGCGCGACAAGTACGACGTCTATGCGTTTCATGTTGATGTGCCCGAGGGCGTGTCAAGCATTGATGCCGACTTCCAGTATCTGTCCGATCGCAGTGGCGGGTTCGAGATGACCGACCGCATGCTGGATCTGGAGTGGAACAAGATGGCGCTGTATCCGGCCGGTCACTACTCGCGCCAGATCACCTTCCAGCCCAGCGTGACGTTGCCGAAAGGCTGGCAGTTCGGCAGTGCGCTGGAAACCGCATCGCACACCGGTGACACCACCACGTTCAAGCCGGTGCCGTTCAATACCCTGGTCGACTCGCCGATCTATGCCGGCCAGTACTTCAAGCGTGTGGATCTGACCCCGGCTGGTGGTGCGCCGGTGCATCTGGACGTGGTGGCCGATGCGCCGAAGTTTCTTGAAATGACCACTGAGCAGATCCAGGGGCATCGCAATCTGGTGAGGCAGGCGACCACGTTGTTCGGCTCGCATCACTACGATCATTACGACTTCCTGTTCTCGCTGTCCGAACAACTCGGCGGCAATGGCCTGGAACATCACCAGTCGAGCGAAAACGGCCTCGGCACCGATTACTTCACCGACTGGGAAGGTGCTGCGCCCGAGCGCGACTTGCTGGCGCACGAGTACACCCATTCGTGGAACGGCAAATTCCGTCGCGGTGCCGACCTGACCACGCCGAATTTCAACGTGCCGATGGGCGATTCACTGCTGTGGGTTTACGAAGGGCAGACTCAGTACTGGGGTTACGTACTCACCGCACGTGCCGGCATGTGGACGCCGCAGCAGTTCCGCGATGCGCTGGCGATGGTGGCCGCCAACTACGACCGCAATCGCGAGGGTTTCCAGTGGCGCACGCTGGAAGACACCACCAACGATCCGACCGCAGCGCACCGCTCGGCCCTGCCATATCGCAGCTGGCAGATGAGCGAGGAGTACTACAGCGCCGGCCAGATGATGTGGCTGGGCATCGACGCCAAGCTGCGTGAACTGACCCACGATCGCAAGTCGCTGGATGATTTCGCCAAGGCATTCTTCGGTGTCGACAACGGCAGTTACGTGACCAGGACCTACACCTTCGATGACGTTGTAGCTGCCTTGGACGGCGTGGCGAAATTTGACTGGGCCACCTACCTGCACGCGCACGTCAATGAGCTGAATCCACCGTTGCTTGACGGCATCGCAGGCACCGGTTGGAAACTGGTTTACACCGACAAGCCCAGCGAGTACGAAAAGTCGTACAACAGTCGTCCGCAATCACCGCGGCATCTGTACAACTACACCTGGTCGATCGGCCTGACCATGGCCAAGGACGGCAAGATCAACGATGTGCGCTGGAACGGCCCTGCATTCAAGGCGGGCGTCAGCACCGGTGCCACCATCGCGGCGGTCGATGGCGTGGACTACAGCGACGACGCCCTCAAGAACGCGATCATTGCAGCCAAGGGCAGCAGCACCCCGATCAAGCTGTTGATCAAGTTCCAGGGCAGCTACCGCACGGTATCGGTGGATTACCACGACGGCCTGCAGTATCCGCATCTGGTGCGCGTCGAGGGCAAGCCGGATTACCTCAGCGAGATTATCGCGGCGCATAAGTAAGGGTAGCCATCGAACCGGGCTCCCAATAGCCGAATGGCGCTGTTCAATAGGGGCATCCAGTCGGACGCTGTAGAGTTCAGAGCCTGAAGTCGCTGGATCCCGGCCTTCGCCGGGATGACGGCTGAGGGGTGACGGCTATTTGAGGGTTGGAAGATCATTTTGGTGTGTTGATACAACACGGAAGATCTTCCTCAGTACGATCTGGCGACCGGGCTTGAACTGGTCATTGCAGCCAGGGACTGCGCATCGAATTGCGCCGCCCAGCTCGTTATCCCGGCGGAGGCCGGGATCCAGTGACTCAAAGTTTTTGAGTGCGCGTTCGGATGCCTTGCGCCGCAACTTGTCCGCATGGCGGCGAGTAACGGTTTTTACGAGTGAGTCCACGGCTGACTACTGCTGCAGCAATATCTCAGCCAGGCCCAGCAAACCCAGCAGGGCGATCAGGCTGGCCAGCACCGAGGCGAACGAGACTGAAACCGTGCCGTATCTTTTTCGCATGCGGCGCATGTCGCGCTCATGGCCGAAGATCGCGATCATCAGGGCGATCACGCCGGAGGCAATCATCATCATGCCGAAATCGCGTGAGCTGAAAAAACCTTCGGTGATGGGTTGCCCCTGCATCTGTTGCCGGTACTGGAAAAACTTGTAGATGGTGAAGCCGAGTGTGATCAGGGATATCGCGGTGCGTATCCACGACATCATGGTGCGCTCGGACGCCAGGCGGGTGCGTTCCACCGCGAGTACGGTCGATTCGGGCAGGTTGCCAGAGGAGTCGTCAGTGCTCATGCGAAGCCTCGGTTGATATCGGTTGATGGTATGCATCAGCGACTCGCCAGTGTGCCATGAAGGCGTTTTACCCGATTCCCGTGCATCCATGTTGTGAGAGATACGGGCTTGCGATCAGGCGCCGAGGAGCTTGCTGTCCGCGATATTGGCGATGACGCGATTGCGGCCGGCGCGTTTGGCGCGGTAGAGCGCGTCATCGGCGTCGATGCACAGGCGCTGCAGGTCGTAGCCGGAGATATCGGTACAGGCCAGGCCGACGCTGGCCGATATCGCGACATCGCAGTCTTCGCCTTTGACCGTTGCATGGCTGATGGCCAGACGGATACGGTCGGCGATATCCATCCCCTGGGCACGGTCGCAATGCTGCAGCAGGATGCCAAATTCCTCGCCGCCCAGGCGACCGAACAGATCACTGGGGCGCAGTTGTGGCTGGCAGACGGCGACGGCGCTCTTGAGCACTGCATCACCCATGGCGTGGCCATGGTTGTCGTTGACCTTCTTGAAATGGTCCAGGTCGATCGACACCAGACACGCGTTGGCGCGATTCTTTTCAAGTTCGAGCAGCACGCGATGTGCCTCGCTGACAAAGTGCTGGTGATTCATGATGCCGGTGAGCCCGTCATGGCATGACAATTTCTTGAAGCGCAGCTGCGAGCGCTTGACGCGGTAGAGCCAGATCGCGATGGAAACGAGGGTCATCAGCAGCAAGGCGATATACAGTCGGCTGGCCTCCACGGCCTTGGCATCCAGCGCCTGCTGCAGCCGCAGGATGCTGTTCTGCTTGCTCAGCTCCTCGGTTTCCAGCTTCCTGGTCAGTACCTGCTGCTGCACGGTCTGGAAGGCCAGGTTGCGTGCGCTCACGTCATTGATATAGCTCTTGTCCTGGGCCACATAGTGTTCGTAGTCGTCGAGTGCGGCGCTCATGTTGCCGTGCTTTTTATCGATCTGGTACAGAACCTGATAAGCCTCTTTCAGCCATTCGTTGCCATCGTCAGGTTTGGCCGTCGCGATGGCAACCAGAGCCACCTGGCGAGCATGGCTGTCATCACCCAGTTGTTCGTAGGTCTGGGCGCGTTGGACCTGTGCGGAAAACAAGTGGATCTGGTAGCCAGTCGTTTGAATGCTCGGAGCGATCCGATCAAGCAATTCTTTCGCCTCGCGTGGCTTATTTTCGTTCAAGTACAGGCTGCTCTGAATCAGCCAGGCGGCATTGGCAAGAACCGGTTGTCCGGCGGCGACGCAGATGTCGACAGCCTGTTGCAGTTGCGGGCTGGATGACGTCAGCCGCTTGCCACCATGGAGCGCTGCGATTTGCAGATAGCGGGGGTAACAGAGACTGCTTCCTTCCGGAACCGAACCTTCCATCATTTGCGCATACTTGACCGCCAGATCCGTCTGGCCGGCAATGTTCAGCATTTGCGACAGATTGGTCAGGACCTGAAAGCGGGCTTGCGGATCGTGGATATTCGGCAGATCAAGCGTCAGACGATTGGCCAGTGCAAACGCCTTCTCGTACTGGCGATTGAAAGCGAGATTCGTCAACAACAGGGACGATGCCTTGGCAGCCAGGGTGGCATCGCCAGAGTTGTCGATGATGTCTTGAAGCTGGACTTTTGACTTGCTGTAGTCCGCTTCGTACATGGTTTCCCAAGCGTCAAGATAGCGTAGATACCATTGTTCGCTTGCGGTCAGTGGTGGTGCTTCAAGGTGGATCTGTTTCAGCTTCTGAACGAACTGTGGGTGATTCTTGGTACGCAAACTTTCAGTCAGCTCAAGAAACTGGCCAGGGTTTGTGATTTGGGTGGCTGGCTGAGTCGCCTGAGCAGACACAGACCAAACTATGGCTATAACAACTAGCCAGAGTTTGGTTCGATGCGCAAACCAGTCCATGTCGGCTTTACCTGTTGCCGGGGCAGAGATCAGCTGTCTTCGGGCTCGGGCGCGTCAAGCGGTGCCTCCTCCTCATCCTCGTGGCTGGGGCTCTGTACCACCTGCGGTGCCTGATTCGGTTTCTGTCCCAGTTCTGCAAACAACAAGGAGCTGTCGCCAGAGGCTGCAGCCGAAGCCAGCGCTTCGGAGGCATTCGCCTGTTCGAGCGCGTGGCTTAGCTGTTCTGCCGAAGCATGGCGCAGCGAAGCATCGCTGCCGATGGTGTCGAGCAATTCGATCGTGTCTGTCATGACCTTTTCCCCGGGCTGGTGGCCCCTGAATCTTCCGATTGATGATTCGTTGTGTCGGCAGCAGCTGTCGATGGTTTGATCAAACGTCGTGACGCTTGTTCAGATCACTTGCCAGATGACGCCCTCACTTTCCGTGCTCCCCGTCGCGGCCTCGTGCATGAGGTTGCCGCTTGGCCAATCATGCCGCGTCTTGGCTTGAGACGAAAGCCTCTGCATTCCTCAAACCCGCGAGAAAGTGGCAAATAGCACCATTCAGCCTCACCGTTGCCGGGAGCTGCGCCAATCAGGTACTCATTGGCGCGATCAATGCCTTCAGTTGCTTTGGGGTCACATGCAGCAATGCCTCAGGCGCTGACCAGCTCGCTGTCTGCGATATTGGCGATGACGCGATTGCGTCCGGCACGTTTGGCGCGGTAGAGCGCATCATCGGCGTCGATACACAGGCGTTGCAGGTCGTAGCCGGAGCTGTCGGTGCAGGCCAGGCCGACGCTGGCGGATATCGAGACGGCACAGTCGTCGCTTTCGATCGGGGTGAGGCTGATCGCCAGGCGGATGCGATCGGCGATCTCCAGGCCTTGGCCACGGTCGCAGTCCTGCAGCAGGATGCCGAACTCCTCGCCGCCCAAGCGACCGAACAGATCGCTCGGGCGTAGCTGTTGCTGGCAGACGGCCACGGCACTCTTGAGCACGGCGTCGCCCATGGCATGGCCGTGGCTGTCGTTGACCTTCTTGAAGTGATCCAGGTCGATCGAGACCAGGCACGCATTGGCGTGCCTTCTGTCCAGCTGATGCAGCACGCGGTGCGCCTCGCTGACAAAGTGCTGGTGATTCATGATGCCGGTGAGTCCGTCCTGGCATGACAGCTTCTTGAAGCGTAGTTGCGAGCGTTTGACTCGATATAGCCAGATCACGATGCTCGCGAGGGTCATTAGCAGCAAGGCGATGTACAGCCGACTGGCTTCGACGGCCTTGGCATTCAAGGCCTGCTGCAGCCGCAGGATGCTGTTCTGCTTGCTCAGCTCCTCGGTTTCCAGTTTCCTGGTCAATACCTGCTGTTGCACGGTTTGATAAGCCAGGGTTCGGGCACTCACGTCGTTGAGGTAACCCATGTCCTGGGTGACGTAGTGCTCGTAGTCGTCGAGTGCAGCAGCCGTGTTGCCGTGCTTTTTCTCGATGCGATACAACACTTCGTATGCATCTTTCAGGTAGTCGTTGATATCCCCGGGCTTAGTCATCGCTACAGCCGCCAGGGCCGCTTGACGCGCGTCATCATCGCGGCCGAGTTGCTCGTATGCCTGAGCACGCTGTACATGCTCTGACAGCTCATGATTAAAGTAGTTGGTGAGCTTGATACTTGCTGCCATCTTGTCGAGAGCGGCCAAGGCGTGGCGTGGTCGGGCTTCGCGAAGAAAACGCGATGTCTGAATGAGTAACGCAGCATTCAACATGATGGGTTGATCAGCGGCACGACAGGCATCAATGGCTTGGGAAAGTTCAGGATTGGATGATGTTAACTCCGGGCTGTCCCAGAGCGCAGCAACAAGGTAGATGCGCGGGTTGCAGTCAGTCTTGCCGGGCGGGATGGAGCTGCCTGCCAATCGCGCATATTTGACTGCGAGATCCGTCTGTCCAGCAAAGTTGAACATCTGGGACAAATTGATGAGGACGAGGTATCGAGTCATCCTGTCACGGATGCGTGGCAACTCAATCATCAGCTGATAGGCGATTGTGAACGCATCCTCATAGTGTCGACTGACGGCAAGGTTACTGATCAGCACCGATGCGGCTTTGGGAGCCAGGATCGGATCATTCGAATGATTAATGACATCGCGCAGCAATGGCTCGGCTGCGACATAGTCACCTTTCAAGGTGTACTCAAATGCATCGAGATAGCGCAGATACCAGCGCTGGCTTGCACTCAGTGTGGGTGACTCGCGATGGATTCTGGCTAACCGCTCCGTGAACTCCTGGTGGTTCTTCGACGCAAGCGGCTCGGTCAATGCTAGATAGGTGCCTGGGTCGGTAATTTTTTGCGTGTCGGCGCAATGGCCCGCGTGTGCGAAGGTGCAGAAAATCAGGGCTGCCAGAGCGGCCCTGATGCCTATGACATGTCGAGTCACGAACACGTTTTGCTGTTACTGGACTTTTAGCAGGTCTCGGTTTGGCTGAGTATCCTGCTCATCTTCTTCGTGGCCGGGAGTGTTCACGGACTGTGGAGCCTTGCGTTCGTTTTGGCCCAATTCTTCGAAGAGCCGCGTGCGGTCGCTTGATGCCACAGCCGACTTCAGTGCTTCAGATGCCTGCGTCTGCTCCAGAATGGCGGCCAGTTCGTCGGCAGCCGCATAACGCAGCGAAGCATCGCTGCCGATGGTGTCGAGCAAATCGATCGTGTCTGTCATGTTTTTCCCCTGAGTGGCTTGAGCCTGAATCTTCCCGATTGATGATTCGGTGCGTTGACGCCAGCCAGCAAGGGCTTCATCAAACGTCGTGATGACGTCGATTCGGCGTGCCTGCCAGATGGTGCTCACACTTTCCGTGTTCCCCGTTGCGGTTCTTCGCATCAAGAAGCCGCTTCGCCAATCATGCCGGTTCCTGGCCTCAGACGAAAGCTTCGGCCTCGTCCAAGTCCTTCAGGCGCTGGCGTATCGCGGTATTTATCTTCAATGGCCCGGCCGGTGGCAGTACGACAGTCTCCTCGGCGGTCATGGTGGCGTTGGGCAGGTCACGCAAGGCCAGGCGCTGGATTCGCGGCTGTTCGATCGGCAAGGTGGCGCCGCGATAGATCAGGATTTCGTGGTCGAGTGGGTAGTCCAGGCTCAGCACATCGACCAGCACCTGCTTGTAGGCCGGGCCGGTGGTAAAGCGCTTCAGTGACAGGTCGCCAACCAGCCCGACCTGCCATAGCACCAGGTAACCGGTGGAGTCGATCTTGCGTTCGTAGAACAGCAACTGGCTGGCTTCGAAGTGCTGGCAACCGAAACGGCCGGGGTCGATGCCGAGATCGGCATACAAGGTATCTTCGGCAGAAATTCCCGGTTCCATGTGCGCGGAGAAACCTTCGGCGCGCGCCACTTCGATCACCTTGTGCGGCGACCAGGCGAAGATGCCGGGGTGGCCGTAGAACACGCCGCAGACTTTCTTGCCGGCGCGCACCTCGGTCATCATCAACTCCACCCATTCTTTGTAGGTGGTGAGTCGGGATTTGTCGCCCTTGCCGTAATAGCTTTGCAGGCTGCGCACATCAGGATGCATGCGTTCCAGCCACATTTCGACGATGCCGTCGGAAACCCCGGCAAACACCACATCCGCCTGCTCGATATGGCTGCGGGCCAGGGGCGTGAGATGGGAGCCGAGGGTCATGCCCAGACCGACGCAGGCGATGCTGCCGCGGCCGTCGGACTTGGGTGTTGCAAGAGTGGGTTTGGTCATCGGCCGATAGTAAGCGAACTATCGGCACGACGTCGCGCCTGCTTCTGCGCGCTTACTTCTCCAGCGCCTTCACCGCATCCAGGGTTTCCTGCACATGGTTCTTCGGGCTGAGGTCCGAATAAACGTGGGTGATCTTGCCCGAGGGGGCAATCACGTAGGAGGTGCGGTCCGACCAGCCGGGCTTCATGGTCAGCAGGGCGTCGTATTCGGTGGCGATCTTGGCGCCCTTGTCGGCCGCCACCGGGAACTTGCCGCCGCAGTGTTCGGTTTCCCTGGAGAAATCCGCCAGTTCATCAAGCTTGCCCGCAGTGACTCCGATCACTGTGGCATGCATGGCCTTGAACTGGTCGATCGCCTCGGAGAACAGATGCGCCTCCACATTGCAGCCGGAGGTGTGCGGGGCAGGGAAGAAGTAGACCACTACCGGCCCTTGCTTCAGCGCATCGGCCAGGTTGAAGGTGAAGGGCTGGCCGGCGAGGTAGGCCGGCGCCGAGAAATCAGGTGCCTGCGTGCCCTGCTTCAAGGCGGCAAACGCGGGCGTGGCAACTGCGGCGGTGACGAGCGCGAGCGCGGCGATTTTCATCGAGAATTTCATCGGCGTGATTCCTGGGTGGCAGGGGAGTTCTCCAGCTTATACGCCTTGGGCGCGCGGATGGATGCCTGTCTTGCTGCCGCGGCCTAATACTCGTCGTGCCGACGCCACCATAACCCCGCTTCGTTGCGACCTTTCGGCGCACGATCAAGCCATAGGTACATGCCCCAGAGGGCGTCCAGCCCGCGCGCGTAGCTGGAGTACGTGTGATGGACGATTCCGCTTTCGAGTGCGAATGCGCTTAGGCCGGGCCTTTCGCGCGCGTAGGTGGCAAGGTCGGTGCCGGCCATGGCCGCGAATTCAGCCGCTCCACCGCTGGGTATTTCCGAACCCTCGCTAGGCTGCCACGCCGCTTCATGCCGGTAGTTGTATTCGATGCCACTTCCGCGCTGCTGCGCCTCGGTGAACCAGATATTGAAATCGGCATTGAAATCGCTGCCGAACGAGGATGCCCATGGAAACGTCCAGCCCATGCGCTGTTTATATGCCTGCAGTTTGGCCAGCGGTGCGCGCGACACCGCGGCCAGCGTCACATCGTGATTTTGCAGATGCACGGCAATGCCGTTGAAGCCATCCGCAATGGCTGAGCAGGACGGACATCCGGCGGCATAGTCTGGCCCGAACATGAAATGGTAGACGAGCAGTTGCGAGCGGCCCTGAAACAGATCGGCGAGCGATGCCGTGCCGGTGTCGGTATCAAATTGGTAGGGCTTGTCGATGCGCACCCACGGCAAGGCCTGGCGTTGTCTTGCCAGTTCATCGCTGCGGCGGGTCAGCTCTTTCTCCGCCTCAAGCAATTGCAGTCGGGCTTGCAGCCATTCCTGGCGGGTTCCCATGCGGTGTTCGGTCATGATCGTTCTCCTTCAAGCGAAGGGCGGGTGAGATGAGATGTCAGGCTGGCAGGCGCTGGTCGTATTCCTTGCGCAGCCGGATCCAGCCATCCCAGAACGGTTGGGGTTGCTGGCCGCTGATGCGGGCAACCAGGGTGTCCAGATGCATGTGCCAGCCGGCACCGACCATCAGCATGGTGCTGCGATCACGCAGACGACGGTGAACGACGGTGAGCAACACTTGATCATCTTGCGGCGTGAGTTCGAACGACACATCGCCACTGCCATTCCAGCGGAAGGCCAGCTTGTGTGGCGGATCGAGTTCAGTAATCTCGCTCTGCATGCTGTGCTCGGCGGAGAAGCCCTCCGGGCGCTGGCCGGGCGGATCGGTCAATTCGTCGTTGCGCCAGGTGAGTTCGAACGGTGCGCCGACCGTCATCTCCATCTCGCCTGATGCGAGCCACTGGCGGCGTAGACCACTTTCAGTGAGGTAGGCCCAGACGCGTTCGATCGGTCCGGGCAGCAGGCGCTGGATGGTCAGCGTGGCCGGTTCGGTCAACACGCCAAAAGCACTGGGGCTTGCGAGGTGATTCATGATTTGCCTCCTGTCTTTTTCGGAGCTTTGGTTGGCGAGGACTTGCTGGCGTCCTCGTCGCGTAAAAGTCGTTCGAGCACATCTAGGCGGCCCGTCCAGAACTGCTCATAGAAACGCAGCCACTCGTGGGCGCTGGCCAGCGGGCCGGGATCGAGACGGCATAGATGGGTGCGGCCACGAATCTCGCGCCGGACCAGCCCCGCGCTTTCCAGTACCTTGATGTGCTTGGAGGCGGCGGCCAGCGAGATCGCGAACGGCTGTGCCAGCTGGCCTACGGTGCGCTCGCCGTCCGCGAGTTCACGCAGCATCTGCCGGCGCGTGGTGTCGCCCAGGGCGTGAAAAACCGAATTCAGCGAGGGTGGGGATGTCTGTAATTCAACCATGTGGTTGAATATATGCTTGTGATTCTTGAAAGTCAACCGTTTGGTTGAATGACTTGGTGCGGAGCGCTTAGCTCAGCACCTATGAACGAGCGGACCGTGAGGCTTGCTTCAGCGCCGCGTTGCCAACACTCCGTCCAAGGCCAGCTCGGCCTTGAATCCGGCTTTCTCCAGCCGCTTCGCCACTTCGCGCGGCACGTCCCGACCACTGGTCAGCTTGTTGGGGCTGCCGGTGTAGTGGAACAGGCGGCCACCGCGTTTGAGTACACGCGCAAGCTGGTCGTAGAACACCTGCGAGTACAGTTCGCCGGCGATGCCGAATCGCGGCGGATCATGCAGCAGGGCGTCCACCGAGGCATCGGCGATCTGCGTGATGGCTTGCGACACATCGCCGTGATTGAGTTGCAGCCGGCCACCGCTTTCGGTCGCGTCAGGATCGGGCGACCACGGGTTAAGCGTGCGCAGCCACAGCACGTCGGGATTCTTCTCGAACGAATGGATGCGTGCCACGCCATCGTCCAGGCAACACGCAGCGAAGTAACCGAGCCCACCGCAGGTATCCAGCAGCACCTTGCCGCGTGGTTCCACCAGAGCGACCTTGCGGCGTGCATCGTCCAGTGGTGATTCCTTCGACGTGGGTAGCATCTTGATGCCGTCGATCTCGAACGTCGGTACACCCCATTCGGTCGGCACCAGCTTGATCAGCGAGTCGGCAAAGCGCGACACCGGCATGAACTCGTCGCCGTCCCAGTAATAGATCGTGCGGTCTTTCAGCTTGCCCGGATAGGGGTAGCGCTGGTCGCGCCATTGCCAGTCGTCTGCGGTCAGCCCCGCGGTGCCGGTTGAACGGCCCAGATCCAGCGAGCCGCGCCATTCAGTCGCTGCGCGATCACGTGCAGCTTCAAGTGCCAGGGCATCGGGGCGGGTGAGCAGGGGGCCGGAGTAATGCGGCACGGCGAGGGAATCTCCGGAGAAAGCAGTTGCGGTAAGAACGCTATAACGGGAGCGGCATCGTAACCCATGGTCATGCGCCATGCCGCAGTATCTGAGTCAAAGCTCCGAACTGAATTTCGCGCCTGAAGAGCGCAGCATGTCAAAATAGGATCGGAGCTTCGGTTCAATTGCTGTCCCTTTGTATTTGTCTAATTCCTTTTGCACGTAATCCAACACAGTGCGCCCATCGCCGGGGTCGACACGATTCAGATCCACTTTCCAGATCATCGCGGCATCGAACAGAAAGTCCTCGAATCTTGCGCTGGCGGCAAACTTCAACATGTTCCCGTCTATCACATCGAACCTGGTGTTGTTGCAAATGAGCTTGTCTTCATACTGTGTCCACATCTTCTGGACTTTCTTGCTGGTTGATTCCTCGTCATCGGAGTCCGAGACACAGGCGGCCTGCATGATGATTTCCTGATAATGAAATTGGTATCTGGGATTGCGACTTTTTTCCGCCGACCCTATGGCCATGCATATATTGGCCAAGTTTTTTCCATCGGGACAGGTTGAGCTCTTTTTGCTCGCCTTTGCAGCAGGTGCTGGCGTCGCCGCATGTGGAGCCTGGTCACGGTTATCCTGGGCGAAAATCCGTAACGGACCCATCAGCAGCAAAAGAAACAGGAGACTTTTCATGTCCATGATCACCTTCATTGGAAGGACTGATATTTGCCCGAGCCATGCTGGTCTTTCAAGCATCGCCTTGGATGTCTCATAAGGCATGGATCGCCCCTGTCCAAATCGGCGAGCCTCGCGCGTCATGATAGTGGCGGTGCACACGGCCCGCCGATCACTTCATGACGGAGAACACCCGATGGAATACCTGATGATGCTGTACGCGGACGAGAGTGGCTGGTCGCGGTTGTCGCCGGCCGAACAGGAGCAGGGTGTCGCCGCCTATGCTGCTTATACGCAGGCGCTGAAGACCGCCGGTGTGCTGCTCGGCTCCAATCGCTTGCAAGGTGTTGCAACTGCAACCACGGTGCATGTGGAAGACGGCAAGGCGCAGGTGCTGGATGGCCCCTATGTGGAATCCAAGGAACAACTGGGCGGCTATTATCTGATCGACGTGCCTGACCTCGATGCGGCACTGGCCTGGGCGGCGCGTTGTCCTGGTTCGGGCCATGGCACGATCGAGGTGCGGCCGGTCTGGAGCAAGTAGTAGTGGATGGCATCGCGCAGGCACGTGTTGCTGCGGATGCCGTCGCGCGGCGCAGCTACGGCAAGCTGGTGGCTTTTCTGGCCGCTGCCACACGCGATGTGGCAGCGGCCGAGGACGCCTTGTCCGAGGCGTTTGCCGCGGCACTGGCCGAGTGGCCGCGCAGCGGTTGTCCCGCGAATCCGGAGGCGTGGTTGCTCACCGTGGCGCGGCGCAAGGGTATCGATGGCCTGCGCCATCGCCGCAGCGGTGAAGCGGCGGCGATGCAGTTGCAGGTTCTGGCCGAGGTCGGCGGGATCCGCTCGGTGGATCGCGACGATGCGGCGATTCCCGATCAACGTCTCGCGCTGCTGTTCGCCTGCGCCCATCCGGCCATCGATGCCGGCGTGCGCGCACCGCTGATGTTGCAGGTGGTGCTCGGGCTGGATGCGAAGGCCATCGCTTCGGCCTTCCTGGTGTCGCCGGACGCGATGGGCAAACGGCTCGGGCGGGCGAAGCAGAAGATCCGCCAGGCCGGTATCCCGTTCGCGATTCCCGCGCGTGATGAACTTGCATGCCGGCTTGCTGGCGTGCTGGACGCCATCTACGCCGCCTTTGCCGAAGGCTGGAATGATCCCGCCGGCACCGATGTCTTGCGCCGCGATCTCACCGACGAGGTGCTGTTCCTTGCCAGTCTGGTGGTCGCCATGCTGCCGCAGGAACCCGAAGCTCTCGGATTGCTCGCTTGCATGCTGCATGCACAGGCGCGCCGACGTGCCCGTCGCGATGCACACGGCGACTACGTTCCACTGGCTGGGCAGGATATTGCGCTCTGGGACGCTGCGATGATCGATGAGGCCGAGGCGCTGCTGTTGCGCGCGAGTGCGCTGGGCCGCGTCGGTCGCTATCAACTCGAAGCTGCACTGCAGTCGGCGCATGTCGAGCGTTGCCGCAGCGGACGTGTCGACTGGACGCCGGAAGTGCAGATATACGATGCGCTGCTGGCGTTGTCCGGTTCGCCGGTGGTCGCGCTCAACCGCGCACTGGCCATCGCCGAACTACACGGTCCGGTTGCGGCGCTGGCCATCCTCGATACGCTCGCGACCGAAGGCCGGCTTGTCACCTATCAACCCTACTGGGCGGCGCGCGCGGCCTTGCTGGTCAGAACCGGTACTTTCACGGAAGCTCGCGATGCCTATGACATCGCGATCGGTCTGGCCAGTGATCCCGCCGTTCGCCGCTTCTTGCAGGGACGGCAGGCAACCATGCCACCCTGATCCAGTCGCGCGCTGGATCTGCAGCAGATCGCGAACGTCCGCTAGAAAACAGCGGTGCAAAGCAGGTGCTGTGTATCTGCTGTGGTACTCCTCGACCTCGGACTGCGTATGGCAAGATGCCACCTGTCACTACGTTCGGGAGTGGGTCATGGGCAAGGTCAGGGTGGCGGGTTTTGCGATATCGATCGACGGCTTCGGTGCCGGTCCCGAGCAGAGTCTCGAGAACCCGCTGGGTCGGCGCGGCAAGGAGCTGCACCAGTGGTTCTACGGCACGCGCAGTTTCCGCAGCATGATCGGCCTGGAAGGCGGCTCGGACGGCGTCGACGAAAGCTATGCGCGGCGGTCGATGGAAGGCTTTGGTGCCTTCATTCTTGGTCGCAACATGTTCGGCCCGATCCGTGGCGACTGGCCCGACGAGGCATGGAAAGGTTGGTGGGGCGACAACCCGCCATACCACACGCCCACTTTCGTGCTCACGCATTACCCGCGGCCCTCGATCGTGATGGAGGGTGGCACCGTGTTCCACTTCGTCACCGACGGTATCGAGGCTGCGCTGCATCAGGCCCGCGCTGTTGCGGGCGCTCTGGACGTGAAGATTGGCGGCGGCGTTTCCACCGTGCGCCAGTATCTCGAAGCCGGTGCCATAGACGAGCTGCACTACGTTGTCACGCCGATCGTATTGGGGCAGGGCGAGGCGATGTTCGCCGGTATCGACCTGCCGGCTCGGGGTTTTCAGGTGGTCGAGCAAGCCGCCACCGAGCACGCCACGCATGTGGTGTTGCGGAAGTAGGCGAGGCAATGTTGGCCGCCTTAACTCAATGGCGCCTTGTGGAGATGCTCTTCTACGGAGCGAGTTCGTTGGCCTTGCCGGAAGGAGCGATCTTCGGCCAGTAGATGGCGTACTTCTTGACCGAACTGCCCAGCCGAGAAGCCGCTATCCGAGCCGCTCGCCGGCGAAGTGGATGCGGCCGGACCGTTGAAGAATTACCAGAGATAGACCTGCAGCGATGGCTCGGTCGGCTTGAGCGGAATCCGCTGCAGCAGTTCGCGCTGATCGGGAAAGTTCATCGCGCTGCGCTCGATCAGGTTGTCGATTTCACCCATGTCGTGTTGTGCCTCGTCGGCAGTAGGCGGGCGCATGGTTTTCGGATCGGGAAACAGGCCCATGCCGGCGAGCAGGCTGTACCAGGACATGGTCGGGTAGCCCTGGCCAAACACGCCACTCTTCAAGCCGGGGATGATCGGCTTGCTGGCCAGCCAGGTGGCCAGCAATTGCTTGAGTGGATTGGACAGGTTGGTGTTGGCCGCATTGGCGCGCCAGTAGTCCGTGTCGGTGCGCGTATTGGTCTTGTAGTGGGTGACGATGTAATCGCGCGTGCCTTCGAATTGGGCGTTCACAGCCTGGTTGAGCATGTTGCGAGCCTCCGCACTGAGATCACCTTTTTCCAATGTGGAAACGAACAGGCTCACCGTGCGCTGCACGAACAGCAAGGCGGTGGCCTCCAAGGGCTCGATGAATCCCTGCGACAGACCGACGGCGAGGCAGTTTCGGTTCCAGCTCTCGGTGACCCGGCCGACGCGCATCTTCAGATGACGTGCGGATACATCGGCATCCATCACGCCGAGGTGGGTACGCAATTCCGTTTCGGCTTGCTCGGGCGTACAGAAGTCGGTGCTGTAGACGTAGCCGTTGCCATGGCGATTGGTGAGCGGAATCTTCCATGCCCAGCCATGATTCAGGGCGGTGGAAACGGTCTGCGACATGATCGGGCCATTCAGCGGCGTGGCCAGGGCGATGGCGGCGTTGTTGAAGAGGTTCTCCGTGTACGGCACGAATGGGGTTTCCAGCGTCTTGCCGATCAGGATCGAGGCAAAGCCGGTGCAGTCGACGAAGAAGTCGGCCGCCAGTGTTTCGCCATCCTCCAGTTGCAACGAGGCGATGTCGCCGTTGTCGTGGCGCGAGACGGCATTTACATGGCGGGCCACATGTTGCACACCGCGCTGCTGTGCCTTCTTGTTCAGAAAGGCGCCGAGCAGGGTGGCGTCGAAGTGGTAGCCGTACCACACGTCAAACGGAAAGCTGCGTTGCGGTTTCGGCGCCAGGCAATCACGCGCTAGCTTGGTGGCGATGAAGAAGCGGTCGGGATGCGCATGTACGTCGGCATGATTCAGGCGCGAGTGCACGTTGTTGATGAACTGCGTCATGGTCAGGTTGTCGAGCATCGACGCGAAAGCGTGGAAGTAACTCTCGAATCCTTGCCGGGTGGACCACTTGTCGAAGGTGATGCCGTTCTTGTAGGTGGCGTTGCACGCCGGCATCCATTCCGATTCCTCGATGCCCAGCTCTTCGAAAAAGCCACGCAGCCAGGGCGTCGAACCTTCGCCGACGCCAATCGTGCCGACCTGGGTCGATTCAACCACGGTGATCTTGAGCTTGGAGCCATAAGCCGAGTTGGCCAGCATCAGCGCCGTCATCCACCCCGCTGTACCGCCGCCCACCACCACGATGCTGCGCAGCGGCGGCTCGACATCGGCGCATGCGCTGTTGCGTGGTGCGAAAACGGTCTGGTTGTAGAAGGTTGCGGTGTCAGGCATGGCGCGGTGGGTCGTTTGGCGGGCAATGTTCAAGGGGAAGCGATTTCAGCCTTGCGGTCAATAGCCGGGAGTCGTCGCTGGCTGGCGCGTCGGCAATTCGCTTCGCTTCGCGGCGTTATTCAGCACGTCGCCAAGATCTTGCAGGGCGGACTTCAGCTGTTCCGGTTCGCGCAGCGCTCGACGTGCGGAGCCGATGGCTTTGCGCACATCACCTGGACTCTCGCCGCGTTCAATCAGTGTGGACGCCGATTCACTGATGCCCAGCAACGCATCGATCCAGTCGGCTGGCTGGAGTGCGTGAATGCGGCAAGTGATCAGGAGGCTGGCACGAAACGGCGGCGCCAGTTGGGCCACGTCAGCGAGGCGCATTTGCCAAGCGTGACTGTCACGTTTTGGCGTATCAGGATCGAACGTGTCAGCCAGCGTCGCCAGTGCATCCGCGATCCGTCGACGCAGCACATCGGTGGAGCGAATCGGATAGACAATCCAGGCCGAGGCCACACCAATCACGGCGCCGATCACGATTTCCTGCAGGCGCAGCGCCAGCAATTGCGTAGCCGGGGCACCCTCGAAACCTTGCAGCAGAGCGAGCGCCATGGTGACAAACAAGGCCCACCAGGCGTAGCTGAGCGGGCGGAGCCAGATGCCGAAAAACACGGCGGCGAGCATCAGCACTATGGTGGTCGTGTCATGGTTGCCGAGATGCAGGGTCACGCTCAATGCCAGCAAGGTGCCGGCGGCAGCACCAACCACACGCAACACGCTTTTGTATGCGACATCGAGTCGACCACGATTGCCGCTGTTGACGATGAAGGCGGTCAGCACGATCCAGACCCAGCGCTCGGCAAAAAAGACGTAACCGATCACAAACGAAACGCCAAGAGCGCCGGCCATCTGGATAGCCATGCGAGTGCTGGCCACCGGCCGTAGGGAACTCGTCGGAGCCGGGGCAGCGACGTGTGTTGCCACGATCTGTACCGGTGCCAGCACACGCATTCGGCGAGCCAAGGCATGAAAAAGCGTCACCCAACCCAGCGCCAGCAGAGCGACGATGATCGGCATCAATGCGGCCAGCCACGGGCTTGCATGGCGTGTTGGTACATACGGTGTCACCAGGATCGCCACGAACGGCAGTGCAATCAGCGAACCGGCGCGACGTGTCATTGGTCCAAACCGCCGCAGCCAGATCGACACCGTCATGCCGGTGACGAACACCATTGCCCCGACCCATGGCCAATGCAGCAGCAGGTGACCCACGCCAACCGCAACCAGGCCGACCAAGGGCAGGGCGACAGCAGCCTCGATGCGACCATGCCGGTCACGGTCGAGATGGCTGCGGGACAGGGACAGACACAGCACCACGGCGAGCACGCCGGGACCGGTCTCCGGGGCGATGCTCAAGGTACAGGCAAGCGTGGCCAGCATGGCGCACATGGTCACGATGGCTTCGCGCAAGGCACGATAGATGGCGTGTGGGTTCATCGTGACGGGTTGCGCTTCGTGTCCGGGCTGGTTGGCGTGCGCGCATAGATTACGCGGGAAAGCCACATCGGGTGGAGTTGTGGCGGTGCTCGTGGCAGCTTGCCGGAGCCCCACTTTGCAGGCATCGTTCACTCATGACAATCGATTTGGCCATCCATACTCCCAATCCAGAAATGCCATTGCTGGAAATCGACAATGCCAGTGTCAGGCGCGGTGACCGCTTGGTGCTGGATCAGTTGAGCCTGCGCATCGCCGCAGGTGAGCACACCGCCATTCTCGGACCGAACGGATCGGGCAAGTCGACCCTGGTCAAACTCATGGGCCTGCATCTGTATCCGCTGGCGCGGCCGGGTGGGAGTGCCGTGCGCATCTTTGGAAGGCAGCGCTGGAACGTGATGGAGCTGCGCAGCCTGCTCGGCATCGTGTCGCCTGCCATCCAGCATGACTACACCACCGATACGCCGGTGGAAGTGCTCGATGCCGTGGTGTCCGGCTTTTTCGCTGCACGTGGCGTGGCCACACATCATGTCGTGACTTCGACAATGCGTGATCGCGCAGGTGAGGCACTGGAGCAGATCGGCGCTACGCATCTGGTTGGCCGGCACATGGATGCCCTGTCCACCGGCGAGGCACGGCGGGTATTGATTGCCCGGGCGCTGGTGCATCGACCGCGCGCGCTGTTGCTGGACGAACCCTGTGCCGGACTGGACATGGCCAGTCGTCGGCAATTCATGGAAAGCCTGCGTACGCTAGCTCAAGGCGGCACGACCTTGTTGCTGGTCACCCATCATGTCGACGAGATCCTGCCCGAGATCGATCGGGTAGTGCTCTTGCATGACGGTCGGGTGCTGCAAGATGGCCGCAAGGTTGACACGCTCACTGACGCGGCGTTGTCTTCCACGTTTGGCATGCCGGTGCAGGTAAGTCGGCATGGCGCGTATTACGCGGCCACGCTGGCCTAGCCAAAGCCTGCGCATGCCGATTGCATTGATTATGCTGCGCGTTCAATGCCTCGCACCGGCGACGGGAATCATGATCCATGAATAGACTGCTGTTCGCACTCGGCCTGTTGCTGCTGATGTCCCCGGCATTTGCAGCCGACACCGCGAAACCCGCCGCCCGCACCATCGTGTTGGTGCGACATGGCAATTACGTCGAGGATGCAACGATTGACGAGCGGGTCGGGCCGCATCTGTCGCCGATCGGCGTGGCGCAGGCAACTCTGGTGGGCGCACGCTTGGTGGGTTTGCCGACACGTTTCGATGGCTTGTATGTCAGTCCGATGACACGTGCTCGCGATACCGCCGCGGTGATTGCCAAGGACTTTCCCGGGCGGCGCTTCACGGTGGTTGATGATCTTGCCGAGTGCCTGCCGCCGACGCGGCGCAAGGAAGTCATTGCTGACGAAAAGCCCGCCGAACTGGCTGCCTGCGAGCAAAGGCTGGATCGTGTCTTTGCCAGATTCTTTCGTCCGGCCAACGGCCATGAAGAAACCGACTTGCTGGTTTGCCACGGCAACGTGATCCGCAACATGGTTACGCGTGCGCTCGGCGTCGACAAGGCAGCGTGGCTGGAAATGTCGGTGGGCAACGCGAGCATCACCCGCATTCGGGTCGAGGCCGATGGTCGTTTCAAGGTGCTCACCGTGGGTGATGTCGGTCATCTGCCACCCAATCTGCAGACAGGCGCTACGGGAGATTCCGATCACAGCCTCGCCATTCCTGCGTTACCCGAATGAATCCCGTGACACTTCCGGTGGTTAACCAGGCTCGGGTATGCATGAGACGTTCGGTCGGCGAGAGACTTTTCCCAAGATAGTGAAGCGACTGGAGTGAACCTCATGGAAAATCGCGGATCGGAACCACCTGACAGCTCGCCCGTGCGTTCGCGGCTGCGCGAGAAGACGCCGGAAATACTGATCGAGGCGGGGTCGGTGGTGCTGGCTTTGTTACTGGCTTTTGCCGCCAATGCATGGCATCAGCACAGTCAGGAAATCAAGCTTGCCGATCGGGCCCGCCAAGGGATCGTGGCCGAACTGACCAGCAACCGCGAGCAACTCGATGCGACACGTGAGTCTGCTGATCAGGCCATTGCCAGGCTACAGGCTGCGATTTCCCGACTCGAGGCGGGCAATGATCTTGATCGCAGCCCGGTAGCAATCATCAGTCCGTTTTCGCCACTGCTGCCATCATCAGCCGCCTGGAGCACGGCCCAGGCCACCGGTACCGTCGGCGATTTCGATTATGCGTGGTCCTTGCAGGTGGCCAAGACTTACGAAATGCAGACACTTTTTCTCAGCGCCCAGCAGCGCGTCATCTATCCCCCGACATCGGTAGCTGTGCCCGGTATGGAGCAATCAGGGTCGGCGGCGCGGCGCATGTTCTACGCCCTGCAATTACGCGAGGAACTGTTGAACATGCAGGTGATGTCCAACTTCGGCGCGGCACTGGAACAGAGCTATGCCGGCTTGCTGGGGCAGAACGCTGCGCCGACAGCCGCCGGCAAACGCTGAAGTTTTTGCGTGGCTTTCGCTTCGGCGCGGTGTGACGTTCCCGACTCATCCCGCTTTGTCGGACTCCTCGCCAGCACCAGGATCATGCCCCGCAGCCGATCTTGAAGCAGCCAGCCAGCGACGTAGCGCATGACGAAAATCGGCTTCTTCGCGCTCCAGTCGATCCTCCTCTTCCTGCAGCGCGCGCAGCAGCGAAAAGCAGACCACCAGCAAGATCAGCGCGAATGGCAACGCGGTGACGATGGCGATCGAGCGCAGGCCTTCGAGTCCCCCCGCGATCAGCAAGGTCGCCGCCACGGCTGCCTGTGCCACACCCCACACCAGTTTCTTCCAGACCGGCGGCTCGAGTGCGCCGTGTGATGTCATCGTTGCCAATACCAGGGTGGCCGAATCGGCCGAGGTGACAAAAAAGCTCAGCAGCAATGCTGTGGAAATGATCGCCAGGAATTGTGACCACGGCAGCGCATCCAGCACCTGGAACAGCACGTTTTCCGGCCCCTTAGCGTAAGCACTGATGAGATCGATGTGATCGAACATCTGCATGTGCAAGGCGGTGCCACCCAGTGCCGCAAACCACAGGAAACTGAGCAGGCTCGGCACGGCCAGCACACCGATCACGAATTCACGAATGCTGCGGCCGTACGAAACGCGGGCGATGAACGCGCCGACAAACGGTGCCCAGCTGATCCACCAGGCCCAGTAGAACAGCGTCCAGTCAGCCACCCAGGTGCCCTTGCTGAACGGCGTCATGTTCAGGCTCATCGCGGTCAGCTTGTTGAAATAGCCGCCCAATGCGTTAGTGAATGCATCGAAGATGAAACCGGTGGGGCCGAACACAAAGAACGCCAGAAGCACCAGTACGGCCAGCACCATATTGGTGTTGGATAGCCATTTGATGCCGCGATGCAAGCCGGTAGTCGACGACAGTAGGTAAAGCACCAGCGCTGCCGCGATGATGCCAAGTCGCATGCCGGTGTTTTGCGGCAGGCCGAAAACATGGTGCAGGCCGGCGCTGATCTGCAACGCCCCGAAACCCAGCGAAGTGGCCACGCCGATCGCGGTGGTGAGTACGGCCAGAATATCCACCACCTGACCAAGCGGGCCATCAACCAGACGTCCAAACAACGGACGCAGCAGCTCACTGATCAATCCCTTGGCACCCCGGTTGTATTTGAACCAGGCCAGCGCCAGTCCGAGCGCCGCATAGATTGCCCACGGATGCACGCCCCAATGGAAATAGGAGTAGCGCAGCGCAGCGCGGGCCGCGTCGCCACTCATCGGAGTGAGGCCTTCGGCTGGCGCAGATAAATGGGCGATTGGTTCCGCGGCGCCCCAGAACACCAGGCCGATACCCATGCCGGCGGAAAACAGCATCGCAAACCAGGTCGTGCCGGAAAACTCGGGCTTGGCGTCTTCGCCGCCAATGCGCAGACGTGCGAATCGACTGAAGGCGAGATACAAAAGAAAAACCACCAGGAAGAACACCACCAGCAAATAGAACCAGCCGGTTTTGGTGATGGTGAAATCAAGTGCGCTTTGAGTAAAAGCGGTCAGCTGATCGGGCGCCAGGCTTCCAATGGCGACGAGCAGCACCAGAAGTGCCAGCGAAATCCACAAAACCATGGTCTGCTCCAGATCGGATGACTCGGGCATTGTGGCTTAAACGCGGCGATGTGTTTCGGTAATCATCAATGCATCGCTTCCCCCGCTCGGGGAACAAGACAGCAGGATTGCTTTCTTGAGCAGCAATGCTACCCGTGGGGCGAGCGCCATGGATGGCGTGGGTTCAAACTGCCTGCAGGGCTGATGGGGGTGCTCTTGATCTGGTTTTTGGCGACGTTATGTCTAGAGCAAGAGCATCCCCCATCCGCCTTCGGCACCTTCCCCCGCAGGCGGGGGAAGGGAAGGTTCAGGCTTGCGAACTTTCTGGAAATTGGAGGTGGGTGGCTTTTACATGCGGTAATAATCTAAAGAGAGAGGACTGTCGAGACGCATATGAATTCATCAACCATGTTTGGCGCTAGCCGGTTTTCATCGGTGATTCTGGCGTTTCTCCTGCTGTTCATGGCGATGACTCTGAATGTGTCCGCAGCGCAGGATTCGACCGTGTCGACTACGGCTCCCACGGTCGAGGAACTGAAACAATCCCTGCCTTCCTCAGCGATCTGCGGATTGCTGATGCCGGTGGTCGGCGTGAAGCCGAGCGATCTGACCGACACGTTCACCCAAGCGCGATCCGCCGGTCGCGTACATGACGCGATCGACATCATGGCTGCCCGCGGCACGCCGGTGGTGGCGGTCAACGATGGTCGGGTGGTGAAGTTGTTCCACAGCCAGCGCGGTGGACTGACCGTCTATCAGTTCGATCCGCAGCAAGCCGTGATCTATTACTACGCGCACCTGGATCGTTACGCTCAGGGTCTGGCGGAAGGGCAGGTGATCCATCGCGGTGATCCGATCGGCTTCGTCGGCAGCACCGGCAATGCCAGCGCCGATGCCCCACACCTGCATTTCGAAATCGAGATTCTTGGCCCGGAAAAGCAGTGGTGGCACGCCACCTCGATCAACCCGTATCGGCTCCTGGGTGGCAAGTAACGGCTTCAGTCGGGATAGTCCAGTTTCGGATACCAGTCGGTGCCGCGTCCCTCGGGCGTGCAATCAAGAACGGTCCATAGCGGCATCAGGTCGGGTGCACCGCGCGGATCCTGACCGGGGTCGGCGGTGTCCATGCCCATTTCGCCGCTCCAGAAGTGCCGGATGAGATGGCCCGGGTTTGACGGACACCTTTGAACGGGGACAATCCCCTGGGAGGTGTCAGATGGTCAAGCGTCAACGATTCACTGCGGAGTTCAAGCGCGAAGCGGTCAGGTTGCTCGATGCG